>TARA_R110002096_G_scaffold295909_1_pt1 | contig 22485 bp, 25 predicted proteins | sample TARA_R110002096 | Tara Oceans TARA_R110002096 (sample SAMEA4397295) | marine metagenome | biome: Polar Biome; feature: [DCM] deep chlorophyll maximum layer (ENVO:01000326); material: water (ENVO:00002006), including particulate matter (ENVO:01000060) such as... | depth 35 m
CATCAGCGGAGTCGCACCAGTAGCCGTACCATTAAGCTCGTTCGACGATGCATCGATCCAATCACCGTCTGACTCGATGTTGTCAGGGTTTAGGCTGAGGACGGCTCCGGCGGCTTTAAATGATGCTCGATATGAGTAGATGTTTTCTGTTCCGGCTGCTGTCCAACTAGGACCAGCCGTGTTGGTGGTATCAGAATCAAACGGGTTGATCCTTAACGCCATCGACGTACTCGTCGAAGAGTTTAAAATCAGCGTGACACGATACCACCCGTCGCCTAGCGATGACACATTGGTGGAAACAACTTCCCCTCCAGAGTCGGACACTGTATTTGTTGAAAACTTAAAAACAGCCCACGTGTGACCGGTTCCATATGATTCACCGATAACTGCGTGTGTAGCTCCGTTTGTGACCCCCTGTTTAAGGTCAACCTCAAAAGCGTAGTTCCTGTTAGCAACAATGGTGAAACTACTAGAGCTCACGAGATGTGCAGAGGTTCCCGCTGAGGCTAGTATTTTGTCGGATAGATTTGTTCCATCTGGGTCTGTCGTCTCAGCAGTATCTGCGACTATGGTAACATTTGATTTTGTCCAACTAGCATTATCCAAGGCGCTTCCGTTAAGAACCAACTCCGTATCGTTCCCCCACTGATCCGCAATCTCCGGCACGTTTCCGTTGATCGAAAGGCGAAGGATCTCGGCGGCTGTGAGTTCTCGGTTGAACAAGGCTGCCGAAGTAATATCCCCGTCAAGTGTTCTACCTGATTTAGGGCTTAATCCGAGTGTGGTTGCCTGACTGAGTGCCTCACTGAATAAATAAGTGCCAGTTGCCCCAGCCGTTGCGGCCACCGCAACCCCGTTGATGTATAGCGTGGCACCATTCGCTGCACTAGCTCCACCTGTGCCATCATAAGTAAAGGCAACATGGACAGCCTCCCCATCCACAACCGAGGCTACGTCTTGGGTTAAGGTAATTGACGCTGCCGCTGACTCGTCGAATAGCGTTAAGAACAGCTTGTCACTAGCATCAAACTCTAACCACCAACACTCGAGTGACGAACTTCCTTGCCGCCCCATAACAAACGCTGATGTGTAGTCGTTGGCCCGCATCACGGCGGCCCCTGATAGAGGTAGATCTTGAGTGCCGTCTCCCGCGCTTCCTAAGGTGGTAGAAGGCGTCGCAACTTTGTCTGCTTGGTTTCCGGAGAAGTAAAGCCCATTGCTAGGAGCCTTCGAAAGCTGGCGGTCGTTGACTTCATCTCGGTCGTAGCCTAAGTCCCACCAGTTACCAGATCCTAGATCACTGGTGGTCCCAGATATCTTGTTGCCTAGCAGGAGGTTGTTGTCCGACGACGCATCTAGAGTGATGCTAGCGTTAGCGACGGCGAAGGAGTTGTTATCGATTGCCGAGTCTGATACAGACTCCAGCTTGAGTGCCGTCGATGTCCCTACGGAGGTGAATTGATTCCCTACGATGCTCGCATTAGTGTGGCTCGTAGCAGCGATGAAGTAGACATCCTGGTCTCCTGTGTCCGTAGCGTCATTACCATCGAACAAGTTGTTCTCTATGGCGATGTGCTCAGTCGTTGAGAGGGGGGTCGATACGTAGATACCTTTCCCGAAGTTATTCGTGATCTGGTTGCCTAGAACCCTAATCCCGTCGGCAGTGCCGATAATCTCAACAGCACCTGATGCGGATGCACAGCCCTCTATCTTGCTATTGGACAGCTGACTCTGCTTGCTAAGGCCAGAGAACTTGATGCCGATAGCATCAGAGCTGCCAACCATAACGCGGTCAACGATATTGCCCTCTCCGCTGACCAGAGACACAGCAGCCTCCGAGAAGCCTTGAAAGTAACAACCATTGACGTAACAGTTTCTAGCTGACGTGAAAGTGATGGCGGTAGTCGGAGTCCCACCTGTATCGATGATACGGAGACTCGCAACCTCGACTGAGGAGCTGTTGTTAGTCGTCCCGTCTCCCGTAAAAGAGACCGAAGGAGTCGCGACAGTCTGACTGCTAATGGTCGAGCCAATGCCGCTAGCTGTCGTATTATCCTGACCGGAGACTCCCATCAAGCGAACGCCAGGAGTGAGGACTAGAGTTGCCTTGATGAGATAATCACCAGAAGGGAAGAATACAATGCCCCCCTCTTTCGTCGTGGCTTCGTCGATAGCTGACTGGATCGATGCTTGGTCGTCAGTAACACCGTCGCCTGTCGCGCCAAACGACTTGACGTTGTAGATCCCGTCGCCGCCTGAAGCAGCACCTAATGGGATCAGCAACCAGCGACCAGACCAGGTCGTGTCATCTGGTCGAAGAATCTCGTAGCCGTCATCAGCTGCACTCGAAGACGAGTCAAACTTGTAGACTAGACCAACACCTGTGGAACCCACAATAGAGTGAGCCTTGTCTACTGGTCGAGGGATCTCGCGAACTTGACTGATCGTCGATGCCTCGAAAATGGACGGGAGCAGAAACTCCCTTACATCTGTTCCTGAGCGTGTTAGTGGCATATTATTTTAAGGGGGTTGCGTGAACTATCGCTGACGAGCCTGTAGCTCTTATAAACTTTGCAGACTCCGCCAGACTCTTCGACCAAAGCTCAGTGTAGTCTTGAACTAGCAACTGACCGTTGGTGATCGTCGGTGCGCTACCGTCGAAGGTTACTCTGGCTGGGTGATCCTGCACATTGATGCTGACGTAGTTTGCTGCCGAATCGAAAGCGACTAGCTGGACTCCTCCAACTGTGGCATCGACTGTCAGTTGTTGATCTGCTCCCGCTGAAGCAAGCGTGGCTAGTGGAGAGGTGGTGCTTGCTCCCAGCTGTAACTCACCCAGAACCTGGAGAGTTGCCTTCATCACTGAGTCCTTGTCTAAGTTCTTGACGTTAGACTGACTAGAACGAGCGGCGATAGCGTTAAGCGCGGTGAAATCAAATGCTGACATAAGAAATTGGTAGGGGGAGCTATTACCCTCCCCCGGTTGAGTTACTTCGCGTAGCCCCCGTTAGGGATATACTGTTGAACTGCTTGGATCTCCAGATCAGCTCGCCAAGTGATCGGCGTAGTGTCAGCTGGAGTGATCCGAACCTCGATATTACTGCCAGTTGCCACCATAGTCGGCGTTGCTGCGGCGGACTCGATGTCCACGGTCTGAGCGACGGCTCCTACGATTGCTAGGGTTCCACCGTCGTTGAGGAAGAACCCCTTCAACTCGTAGAAGAAGCCCTCATCGAAGTTGTCCGTAGAGACTCCGTAGATACGAGCAATAACTGCGTATCCTTGATCATCGACGGTTGCTGTGGTCGTGATGACCTGGTTAGCGGTTGCGGCAGTCGTATTGAGAATGTTCCCACTACGCTGCGTGAAATCTTGTGATACACTCATAGTCGTTCCTTATTCGTTAGAGGTTAGGAAGCGCAAACGAGCGTGCAGCCCATTGGATCACAACGGTTATGAACGAAAGCGACACCGCGCCACGTTTCCTTCGGCTTGCCTGCGTGTCCCAACTGGAGACGGTGATAGATCACAGTTCCGTCAGGGTTACAGGTTCGATCAATGATGTTCTTCAACGTCACAGCTCCAGTGAAGTTCACGGGATCGAACTTGAAGTTCGGGTGCGGATCGGTTGGAGGGCGAGGAATCAAAGACTCCATAACCTCGGCATCATACAAGAATGACTCTTCATCAGCAGCCGTCTTCCAGGTAGGATTGACGATAGCCTCTTGACCCCGCGTAGCGTTGCTACCAAGGGCGAAGGCTGGAATCTCAGTGAATGTTCCAGCAGCGCAGGAGAACCTACGAGGATAAGGATCAGCGAGCCAAGCAATGTCGCCATACGAGTGAGAGACACCGAAGGCTCGCACTAGCAGGTTGTTGAGATTGCTAAGTCGAATGTCCTCTCGGATCTCAGCGTTCTGCCGGATGATGTTCCCTCGCGTCTCGTTAGAAACGATCATAATACCTAGTGGCGAGCCACCGGCACCACGAAGCAGAGCATCGGCTCCAGCACCTTCACGCATTTGATCGATGAAGTAATACCTCACGATAGCCATGTGAAGAGGCTGAGTAGGACAAGCTGCTGGGTAGGTCGCTGCTAGAGTGTTCGTGTTAGTTGCACCACTGGCACAATCATCGACGACCACTTTGGTCTGACAGAGACGGAAATACTCGTGGCGATACTTGATCTCCCACAAGATGCGGGAGTAGTCTCCCAGGATTCCGGCTACACTCTCCAGTTGGTTCTGGAGGTCGAAAGCTGGCATGATATCAATGTTACAGATATCTGGGCCTTCGCGAGCGATTCGCTCTAGTGAAAAGTTTCGAGTCGTCGAGGCGATGGGGATTTTCTCACTAGGAGGCAAACAAGAGCCGCCAGCTTGACCATCAGGGATGACGTCGTTAGGTTGAATCGAAGTCCAATTAGGATCGGCTTCGGTTGGGGCAGAGCGTTCGTAGAAGAGGACGTTCAAAGACGGTCCCATTCCATTCATCCACTCGCCGCGACGGATGATATTGAGCCAGAGGGATCGTTGAAAGACCCTTCGCTCCATGATCGGCACGACAAACCTTCCGGTTTCGTTGTGCACGAAGTTAGTTACAGCTTCACAAGACATAATGACAAACAGTTAAGTTGCGAAACACACAATCACGCTCTAGCACTTCGCTAAAGCTGCGTGTTTCCTGCTTGTCCCCGGTCAGCGGGACCATTTCGACCTCTGTAAATGAATCCTAAGATTCGTCGAAACAGTTCAATGTCTTACGACGGGCTGAACTAGGCCCATATTAGCTCGACTCCACGAGCCTACATACCTTCACCTCCGTGTCAAGTGTCTAAGTTGGATCTATCCACCAGTCCTCGAACGGCACCCCGTCACAGCGCACATCCATATAAGATAGAGCATACCCTAGACCCCTCAAATACTCCCTCATCTCGGCTCTAGGGCCATTCCCCAGCCTATACGAGTCGTGTTCAATGCACATCGCCTTAAATCTAGTGGTCGTAGGCAAGCCCTTCAGCACCGCACACGTATCATCATCGCAATCTAGCGACAGAAACCCCACACTCGGCGTCAGAACCTCGCTCCAATCGAACGTCAAAGCGTCCTCGATGAGGTAATTAGAACTCCTCAGCCTCAAATGATCCTCGAAATGCTCCGGCGACCTGTCCACGCTCACGCCTCCCCAGCCTCTAAGCTCCAGCAGATAGCAATTATTGTGGAAGATCGGCTGGCTAGCCCCTATATCGAGGAACGTCGTCGGACGCTTCACCTTGTCCAGCGCGAAAAGATCTTGGCCAGCCTGACTATAGCTCCTCATCAAGCCTCTTCAGATTCTTCTCGCTTCTTGTAGACTCCATAGCAATGAGCTTCTCCTTTCTCGACTCTTGGCTCTCCGCAGAAGTCTAGCATCTTCTCCTGAGCCCTTTTAGTTGAGTCCCAGTTGAGGTCGTCCATGAACACCACGCCTCCAGGCTTAACTAGAGGCATGAACAGGTCCACGTCAGACGTCGAAGCTTCCTCCGAGTGATTCCCGTCGATGTGAAGCAAGTCAATCGGAGTCCCGGCTCTATGCAGCTCTCGAAACTTCTCTACAGCGTTCGACGACTTCGTTTTCAACACCACCACCCGCTCTCCCAGGTTCAGGTAGGTCCGCACAGCGTAGAAAGCTCGCTCGATCTGACCCATGTTCAAGCCCTCCCACCACATACGGTTAGGGTCTTCCTTCTCATAACCTTGAGCACACGCCACGTTATTCCAGGGCTCGATACCGTAGACCTTGCCCTCGCTCTTGATCTCCTCCATCGCCGCGCCTAGAGCAAACAACGACTTCCCGGCAAAGACTCCGATCTCCACGACCACCTTCGGCTTCTCCTCTAGCACCGTCCTCATCAAGTCCCTTGCCTTCTCAGGCGTGCACCACCCGTGCATCGAGAGCATATATTCGCTCGCATATTCTTCTAGGCTCTCACTTAGCTTTGTCATATTAAAGTCCCTCGTCTTTCATCTCTCGTAGCAGCTGACCGTCTCTCCAGTCGTGCTCTGGGATGGTCATCACGGGAAACTTGTCCCCGTTTAAGACCTTCTCTCGCAAGGCTCTAAGCCCTCCATCGCCCCAGTAATTAGCACCCTTCAATCTTTTGCTATCCATGACCCAGCGAAGCATACGGATTGAAGCGTCAGCAGAAGAGAAGGCACCCTTAATCTGACGAAGAAACCGTTTATCCTTCGAATGCCCCTCCTCACTCTCGGCAGACATCATCCTGGGGTGATACTTGAACTTGACTCCCAACCTCTCCATCAATATGCCAGCACAATAGTCCTCCCCTCCCATCGGGTCTATATCCTCATCAAAGCCCTCGATCTCTAGGAGAGCCTCCACAGGCAGCAGGCAACTGCACCCATAGAGCCAAGAACCTCCAGCTTCTACAGGTTCCCAGCTCCTAACGGCACTGTGCTTTAAACGACTATCTATTCCTGTCGGTCTGTGGATATCCAGAGCATCCCTCAGAGTTTCCGAGGTGAAGCTTTGCTCGTCTGACACACCTTTCACAAGCTTTAGACAACCCTCTCGCACAACCATCCCCTCAGGCTTCACGTAGCTCCCGCAAGCTGCCCAACCTCCTTGCGTAGCCACTTTGATCTCACTCAACCAACCAGGCATTAGCACTGCCAGATCATCTATGAATACGATATACTCGCTCTCAGCTAGACATATGGCCGTATTCCTTGCACTACTCGCAGCGAAGAAATTAGATTGAGTCAACCTATGCGGCCCTTGCCAGACAGAGGGCTTAGGAGCTACATGAGATAGCTTGAAAGGACTCAGTGAGGCAAACTCTGCCTTTCGTCTCTCTACGTCTTCTTCGGTCCAGCCGTCAACAACTTGAGCCCAATAGTCCACGACCAGCAACTTGACTGTATCTTCCTGTCCTGTCGGAAGCTCATTCCTAAGCGAGTCAAAGAACCACTTAATCAGCGGGTCTTTCCGGTTCGTCATGTAAGCTATCGTTAGCATCTAGATCTCAACGCTTTCTATATATAGTGTATTGCTTATCCTCAGGGCTATAGACCTCGTCACAATACTGGAGCGTAAATCGAATAGCTGTAGGGAGAGAGTCGAAATTAGTGTCGTCGAGACACACGATCCCACCTGAACGAACCTTAGGAACCCACAGCAAAACGTCTCGCGTGGATGCCCACTCAGAGTGATTCGCATCGAGATGAAGCATATCAATGCTGTCGTTCAAAAACAGTCCAGAGGCATTCGCACTCTCTTCACACACTGGTATAACTTCTGCCATCATCTCATGGTCAGACAGACGCCGCATCATCTCATCATAAATAGCTCTGGGATTTTGTGTAACCCAGTATTCTTTAGCTTCTCTGTCTGAAGCACTCTCCAATGGCATTAGATGCTCTAGACTATGATTAACGTCCCAAGTATCGAACCCGAATACCTTGCAGCTATGATCAAGATACAGTGCCGCTGTTGCCATCACTACTAGGCTACGACCACCGTAGACTCCAACCTCAACTATGAGACTGGGGTTCAAATCAATAATAGTATCAAAAAGCTTCGTTGCCTTTTCACATCCACACCAACCATCGAACCTCTCTAGGTCCACCTTTATGGCTGCTCTAGCCTCTGCCTTGCTGTCATCTCTCATACCTGTGTTCCTGTCTGCCAAGCCAAGTTAGGCCAAGACGTGTAAACTTTTCTGCCGTGTAACACCTCCAGTGCCAGTAGGACGTCCATCGGAGCCCAGCACCTTTTGAACGAGTCAATCAGATACTTGGCCATAACTTTAGATATCATGTAGGCATGAGCACACATAGGGTATCTGACATCGAACACACCGCTACCTGGGCCTCCTTCCAACTTACCTGGAGTGCAGCAAGAACCAAGAAAGAGGTAGTCCCAGTCAGCAGGGAGAGGTCTCAAGGCATCCTCCACTTTGTTCTTGAACTCGTGGCACAACTGCACATCGTCCTCAAAGATCATATAAGGGCCTGCGTGAGAGTCTATAGCACACGAGTTCCAGGCACTGAAATGAGCTAAAACTATACCTACAGGCTTAGGCCCTATAGACCAATTATTCCCTGGTCTATCTATTTGATAATTATATCTAGTGTCTAAACCTAGAGACTCAGCCATCACAGGTGCAGACGACTCGGCTGAGATACCTTCTCTCTTGAAGTTAGCTTCCCGCCACCTCGACGTATTACTAGGTTCGTTGCAACCTTGACCTATGCAAAGAACTTTATAGTTTGTCATACTTATTTGTTCCATTTCCTCTTGAAGTTCTCTGCAGATATGTTGCAACTAGCTTGCCAGTCATTCGTCATCTGCATATGACCCGAGATGGGAGCCCACAAGTGATCCACCCTAGACCTCGGATTGATGACGCTCTGCACACCCATCTTCTTGAGCGTCTCCCAGTAGTCACAATCTTGATTCCAGCCTGAGAAGTCTTCATCCCAGACATGCCCTGTCTCCCGACGCATCGCAGTCACAGCGCAAGGAGGATTCTGAGTCTCAATGAGAGCCGTCTCTCGGATAGCAGAAGGTGATTGGAACTCTCTGAAGTATTGAAGACCTCCATGCACAGCCTCAAAGCTCCTAGGGTGAGCTGAGTAGCATCTCGACGAGTCCAGGGAAGCCCTAAGCTCAGTCCACCAGTGAGGGAAGAATAGTAAGTCAGAGATTGTGTATATGATATAATCGCTCTCCGTCATACTCGTCCCCAGGTTATATAGGAGGTTCAAGTTGAAGCACTCCTCATACCTATGATAATCATAGCCCAAGAGCCTCAGTTCCTCTCTTATGATATCGCTATTCTCCTCGTGAGCCGCAGTGTGAATCTCATTGTCAATGAACAACAGATGCCCTCCGGTAGTCTCCCTGTGAGTCCTCGTCGAAGCCCGTATATAAGGCAAGAACTCAGGCTTCTGAGAGGTGCCCACCATCACCGTCACTGTCTTCGCTTTGATCATCCTAGTTCTCTTGCTCCCTTCTCGCCTTCGGCGCATCTCCAATACTGCTCGCCCATTCCTTCGTCCTGCTCTTCTGACTAGCTAGAAACGGCCAAGCCAGGTAGTGACTCGTAAACGGATAGACCCGCATAATCATCGCAGTGTCGAGTGTCTTGTCCGCAGGCTTCAACAAGCCCAGCGCTCTGATCGCAGCCCGTCTCTTCCACCAAATCGCAGCTGTGCAATAGGGATATTTCCTAGTCCTGACCACCGAGTTATTCACCTCCTCAATCTCTCCCCGCCTAACTGGATCATACATCCCGTCCCCTGTTGAAGCGTCTCCCCCAAACGTATACTCCAGCTGCACGACCTCAGCGTCCTCTGGCAAGTCCTCCCTCAGATCTCTCCACTTATTCAAGAAACCAGGCAAGAACTTCACGTCATCCTCAACGATGATGAACTCATCCCAGTCAAACGCCAACGCCGCCTTCAACGCCGCCAGGTGACTCAGATAGCAGCCCACCTGCGTAGCGTGGATAAACTTGCCCTTGCCATGCTCGTCATCCTCGAAAGGATTCGTCGGCCTCAAGCCCAGCGTAGGCCCATAGAACCCGTCGATAAACCTAACATCGAGCCCTTCATTCTGAAAGTGTCTCTCCGCCTGTTGCTTCTTCCACGGCTCCTCCGACATCGAAATGCAGAGGATCTTCGGCTCTTTGTAATCTTTATTCATGTCTAAAAAAGTTCAAGGATATCCTCATGTCCGGTGCAATTCAGATTCGCGTCTAATCTCTCCAGATCAACATAACTCTCATTGATCTCCCTAGAAGCTACAACGGAATACCAGACAGAATCCGATCCAGACCTAACTAAGGCTAGTGCGTGAGTCAAATCTTTAGCCCTGACGATAGCGTTCCAGTCATCTCGCCATAATGTGTCACCTGCTATCAACCAAAAATATTTCATAAGATCTCCAGTCTCTCATCAAGCTCTCCGTCAGGTATCTTGATCCATCCACAGTGCTCATCATTAACCCCGAACGTCACTAGATGCTCCCCATTCTCATAAACATGACCCTCTGGGAAGATCACTAGCGGACTCTCCCAAGCCCTAAAGTCTCTCTCGCTCCCAACCAGCAACGGCCTCTTCGTCATTCTCGTCACCTCGAACGGAGCCTTAGCCTCAAACGTATAAGCACCCATATAGTATCTCCGCTTCGCTCCCCGCCACATCAACGCCGAGTGGAAGAAACTGACATACTCGTTCTCATTCAGCCTCACCGGAGGAGTCCCGCCCCTTGGCTCCCCGTAACTCCAGCTCATCTTCTCCTTACTCCTCCAACTCTTAGCCATCTGAAGCTTCGAGTTCAGCTTAAACACCAACTGAGGACTCGGAGCATAAACGCAGTGCCACTCTTCCTCGTGCACGAACCACATCCAGTTCTTCTCATGCCCTGTAGCACTCTGAGGATTCGGATGGTTCCCTCCGAAGTCCGGCTCAACGAGCACCTTAAACTCCTCTCGATCCCAGTCCAGCTTCACCAGGCTCTGCCGGATCTTCCAATCCTTCGTCCTCACCCACGTAGCAAAGCTCACGAACACCTCATCTCCAACGACCATAGCTCTAGGATCTTCGAACTGCTCGTTCACGAACCTCCTCGGCTCCCTCGGCACAATCGGAAGACTCTTAACGGTCATGGACTTCTCCTCGATCTCCCAGATCACAGTCCGACTCTTCTTATCACTAGTCAGCTCCCCCTCTATCCTCTCGGCACCATACTGGAACTCCCGCGTAAACAGCTGAAGCTTCCCCCTCACTCTCGCCAAGCCTGGATTGAAGTAGCACGTCCGATCCCGATAAGGAAAAGTGAAGATACCACACTTCCACTCGGTCTGTTCAAGGAAACTAGGGTAGGAACTCTTCTCCAGAGCCTCATCAGCCTCAGACATCTCCTTACGTCCCATCAAGACATCTTGAAGCAACCCATCAGTGCCCCTCAACAGCACCGCCTCAGGAAACAGCTTCTGAATCTTACTGAGCTTCATCGAGTCCTTCTGGCTAGCGATAACGAAGTTACTCTCAGTCGTCACCTTCACGCTCTCCAGCCCAGCTATCCGATCAAACGGTGCGCTGCTCACAAACAACGCTCCGCTGCTCTGTAACGCCTCCGAGATCTTAGTAGGCCAAACTCCACAGCGATCCATGAAAGGGCTCGTGGTAGGCCCTCTGTAGACGAATCCACAGAACGGCTTTCCACCCTCACTCCACACCTTCTCGATCTCCTTCAGCCACCCAGCCCTCAGAGGACAAGCATCCTGCTCCCACCAGAGCCAGCCCTTGAACTTCTCCGAGAACTTCGTCTCCACATACCTAGCAGCAGCCTGCCAAACTCGATTCTCTCCCGTAGGATACTCCTTCACCCCATTACCCGAGTTATGAGTCATCGTATGGACCGTATCGAAGCTCGCCCTAGCCCTAGTTGCGATCTCCGTCACCCGCACCTCATCAGAGTGCACAAGCAACAGAGTATAACCTGAACCCTTCGGCTCCTGAAACCGCATCAAGTCCAAGTTACTCTCGAAGAGGTGCTCATTACCCACAGAGAGCGCAACGACAACGAGCAAGCTCATCCTCTGGCTTGGTCCGCAGCCTGTGCAGCAGCAATACCATTAGCCATGTATTTCGAATACTCGCTCGTCCCAACGACAGGAGCCCCAGTAGCCCCACCATCGGCAGCAGCTCCAGGCAATCCAATCCCCGGTTGTCCTCCTTGAATCTCCCCTAGCTTCTCCTGCAAAGCGTTCCGCTCAACCAGCAACGTATTGAAGCTCTCGACCAACCTCGGATACGCCCCCTGATTAAGAGCCAACTCAACAGCCCGCTCCGGCGTAATCTCGCCTCGCAGAATCAACTTCGCCTCATCCACGCTCTTAGCAATGGAGGTGTTATGCTCAGTGTTCCCCTCCTGTGGCTTATAGAGCCAGTTCCCCAGCTTCCCCTCGCTCTGATGCTCCTTCAACGTCTTGTCAAAGAGCGTCTCATAATGCCTCTTCTGCTCCTCCTGCTGACTCTTCATCAGCCCTTGTTGTTGCGCTTCTCTCTGATCCCAGCTATCGAGCGAAGCCTTCACCTCGCTATTCTTCTGGAACTCCAGGTTCGTCACCGTAGTCAACGCGCCCATCAACGACACCTTCGTCATGTCATCAGTATCAGCCAGCAACTCATTGAGCTTCTGATTCCTCCAAGGCCCAGCAGGACTCTTCAACAGCTTCCCTAGCTCCTCGCCCCTATCCCCGGCAACCATCTTAGCCCCGTCAATTGCCGAGTTGATCTGAACCTCGAACTTCCGGTTAAACTCAGGGTCTCGCTCAATAGCCACTTGCCTTAGCTGATCCCGATACAGATCCCGTTCCTTAGCCAGGTCTCCGTCACTAGCCTGCGAGGTATTGACCTTACTCTCAAACTCGCTCCTAAGAGCCGCTATCTCCGCCGCGTGATTCGCCTTCAGCGTCTTCCAATCAGCTGCCTTGTTCGGAACCTTTTCAAACGGATTCCTAGGAGAACCAGGCGACACGTCACCCACATCCTGAACCTCAGCCGAGACAGCTTGCGGACTCTCGACCTGAGCCGAAGGAGCCGGAGCTTGACCGGCACTCTCAGCGTTATCAGCAGCTCTCGCAGCTTCGAAGGCATCCGCGTCAAAGGTCGCAGCAACCTCTCCGCCGCTCTTCTCAACTCTAGAAATAGCCTCCCCCGTCGTAATCGTTGCATTCTCTTCACTCATATCAATCCTCAAACTCAGCAGAGTTATAACTCATTGTTTCATCCGCCTTCTCCGTTACCTTCAAGCCATTCGCCATGTCCCCGAGCACCCCAAGCACCATCTCATAGCCCTCGATCCTCCCCAGCCTCCGATTCTCAGAGATCCCAGGCTCCTCGACATGCGCCCTCTTCCGCTCCTTAACCAGCACCGTCGTCAGCAACCGAAACACCCTATTCGTCTGACTCCACCGCAACAACTGCGAGTCCTTCCGCCAATCCTCCAGCGTCAACCCGTCCAACTCCAAATGCTTCTCGTTCTTCTTAGCCCTAGCCACTCTTACTCCCCTTCTTGAAAATTCTTTCGTAGGTCTCCCGATAGCTCTCCGAGAATCTAAACCTAGGGCTATCGCCCTTCCCTGCGCCCCTATCATTCCTATGAGCGTAGGCAAAGTCATCAGCCTTACTCCTAAACTGTTTATCCTTTGGATTCTTCATCACTCTCACTCTCCAACTCCTCCAGCCTATCTACCAGCTTCGAGATGCGGACCCGATTGAACCGGTCATCCGCATCTCCTTGAAGCCACTCGATCTCGCTAAGAAGTCTCTTTCGATCCTCTTGCGTTTTCATTAGCAATCTGGTTAGCCGTCAGCGCGTTCTTCGTCTGCAACTCGTTCATCGTCTTCGCATTCGAGATAGCCGAGTCCTGCTCGAACTTCGCGTTCTTAATCGACATCTGCTGCTCCAACTTCAGCTGCCTCTCCTGAAGCTTCGCCTGAGTATCCTGTTGCTTCAAGCCCTGCTCAAAGGTCAAGTTCTGTTGCTGCTCCTGTTGCCCTTGAGCCTCCTCAACCGCACTCTCAACCAGAGCCAATCCCTGTTCAAGCTGCTTCAGAGCCTTCACAGCCTCCTTCTTAATCTGTTCTCGCCCAAGCTTCTGGATGTGCTCCGCAATATGTGGAACAGCAATACCCAAGAACATCAATGCACTCGTCGGATCAGCCCCTTCCTCAACAGCTTGCACAGCTGCGAAGCCCGTCTCCAGATGCCTCGCGACATGCACCTCGTTATTTTGTCCCTCTGCCAAGAGCGGCGGCGCTCCCTGCTGCATATCATTGTTCTCCCTCGTAGCTTGCCAGTCATCAATCGTCGGAACCTTCTCTCTATCATTCTTAGGAAAGTATCTCTCGACCTTCTCAGTGCTCATAAACGCCGCAACGTAGTCATCCTGATAAGCCTCAAGACCTCTCTGCCCCATCTGACCTACCAACGGTCCCAGGGCGTTCACCGCCTGTTGCCTCTGCGTAACGCTTCCGTTACCCACAGCCCTCATCGCCCTAGTCGTCATCTCATCCACAGCATCCTTGATCTGTTTCTTAGACACGCCTAACTCTTTTAGCTTCTTCTGAAACTTAACGGCACTCTTCACTCCAGGATCGGCACTATTCTCATTCAACAGCTCCTGATTAGCCCTCCTGAACAACTCCTTACCGAACCAATCCAACTGATCCAAGAACCTATCCACGGCACTACTACTCAGCACCGTCGCCTGATTGAACCGAATCCCAGCTGCCGTAGCACTCTCAGGGTTCCCCCTAGGCTTCTCGAACTGAGGACGATACACTCCCGTATTCACATCAAGTCTCTGCGAGAAGTCCTGGCTCACAACAAGTCCTGCCTGAATATCTCCCTGCATCGCTCCGGTAACGACGCTCAGACCGTTAGGAATAACCGTCACCCCATTCCCTTGAGCAATCAATCCCAGCTTCTCTACACTACTCGCGGTCCCAGCCTGCAACAGAAGCGACATCCGAAGCATCGTGTTATCTGCAACTCGGTTCGCAATCCTATCGTTAGCCTGAACCATACTGACGATCTTCTTCCCTAGCCCTCCGAAAGTATTAACGGTCCCGTCATCCAGCTCGAAGAAGAAGCTAGCCATAAGCTCGCACACGTTCTCAGTAATCCCGCATCTCTTAAAGAGCCACTGATCCTCGCTCACATCTTGCTTCGCAAAGTTCTCGCCCTCCCTCTCAATCCGACTAGCAGGCTTCCCCCCGACACTCTGTTTCGTATCGATGAAATACGGCACCATCATCCTGCTCCAGCTCCCATCCAGCTCGCGCCAATACACACTAGCAGCCTGCACCTTACAAGCCATCGCCGTCGGCGTCACAGTGCTCTCACTAAGCCTCCGCTGAATCTCCATCGGATCTTGCGTATCCCAGTCAGGCACAGCGCGATTGATCGCCCGCATAACAGCCTTAACATTCCAGCCAGCACCCTCAGCCCTCTCCTCATCCCGCACAGAGTTCCACATCTCCTCGACGGTAAAGCTATGCCGGATACCAAACATATCCCAGCTATCCGTATCTCCCGTAGTCCCGTCAGGAAAGTAAACCCTGTGCCAAGGCAACCGGTTAAACCTCCAGCTATCATCCCGTCTCCACCAGAAGAAGCCCTTGTTAAACTTGATGAAGTCATCGAGCATCATGTTGACGTTCGACCTAAAATCCTTCCACCGCTTCAACATCTTATCGAACTCAACGGTCATCACAGAAGAAGCCTCCCCCGCATCCAGACCCTCGGCCTCGTCAACCGTCGTCGTCACCTCAAAGAAGTGCTTAGTCGAGTTAAACAGATCATAATACGGAGTCTTCGCGGAGTCCTTCCGACTCGCCCCATCGAGCGTATTGAAGTTTGCCCTCCAGTTCTGCCCATCCTTCGCCCGACTACTCCGATTATACGGAGGATTCCCGTTGAACATCCCCTCCACAACCGCTGCCTTAGCCAATCTCGCCCGTCCCGCCTCTTCCCACAGTCCGAACCAAGTCTGCGCTTGCAAACAAGTCTCGATCCTCGGCTTAAGCGGTTTACCATCAACTATCAGTGTTTCATTCTCTGCCATCTAAGTTCCTAGTTCTCTCTCACCAGTGCAGCAAGCTGCGTTAAACCTCTTCCTTCAACCAGCAATGCCCAGGAAGCTCTTTCGAGACATACCCAGGCATATTCTTAACAAGGATCTCTTTTGCGACCTTCACCTTGACGCTCAACATGCATCCACACGGACGACAGCTCTTCAGCTGCCCATCCTCAGCAATCGCAAACGGCACCAGCCTCTCCAGTATCTGGTTCTTCGCCGCCATGTTACAGCTCGAACACCCAGTCGGCTCCTGGTTCTCCACACACCCGATACAAATCTTAGCCCTCCGACTCGCCTCCTCCGGCTCAACCGTCCCCTTGCCCAACGCCCTCTGCACGAGCCAGCTCCCTATCGTCTTCGTTCCAGAAATTACTTCATGGATCGTCCGCCTCCTAGCACTCATCACCGGCTTCAGCTCAGGCCCCTGCCCACTACAATACGTCGGCACCTCGTCACATATCCTCTGCTCAATCAACGAGTCCAGCCCCACGATCTCCGGCAGCTCATTGACCTCCAGGTGCTTGTTAACATTCGTCATCAGCTCGCCCATCGTCGTCCCCTGAAGCCTCACCCCAGTCTCATCGACAGTGAACCTCCAGCCCCCGGGCGGAGCCTGACTCTTATTCGGAAAGTATCTCAACTTCTCGTCACTCATCTAGCTCTCGTCCTCCACCGGATGCTTCGGGAACAGCTTCGCGATCTCCTCCTCAACCAGCTTCACGAGCGTCCCATCGACCTTAGCCTCCATCTCCCCTAGAACCTGACCCTTGCTCTTCACCACAGTCGTCAGTCCATCCTGAAGGCTCACCAGCTGCATATCGTTCACCCAGTCCGTCACCAGATCCATCTCATCATCCGTCGCGGTCATCGCCTCGCACTTAGCGAGAGCCACCTTCACGCTCTTCGGGGCAATCGTCCACATCGTAGCCTGCAAGAACCTCTGAGCATTGGCCATAACGACCTCGACATGCTTCATAATCCCTCCTGTCGTCTGCTGCTTACGGATGTTCTGACTCAGCTCCTCTTTCTCATGCCCCTGCATCTCCTGCGAGCCCACCGTCGTAAAAGCCTGCTTCCCGTCAATCGAGAAGGGCAGCACAATCTCCCTCGCGTCATCAATCTGCTTAGTCCGTTTCTTCATCTCGCTCTAGTCCTAGTTCCAGCCCCATTTATTTCGTTCTCACCTGGATTTGAACCCAAACTTGATCCTCCGTCCCCTTATCTCTCAGTTCCCAGATAGATCCGTTGCCGCAGAGGGCCAACAAGTTTCCGTCGCCCTCGTTCAGGGTAACGAGTTGAATAATGCCAGGTAAAACGTCTCTAGTGGTATCATCTAAGTTCACAGCGCCACTATAAGCACCTTTTCGACCCCGTCAAGCCACCTTAACGACGCTTTTAGACGGATTAAGCACCCAAGTGACCCCCTTAGCACTCTTTTTACCCCTCGAAACGACCTCTGGGAAGTTCAAAGCGGCGTCTCTCAGCTTATAACCGAGCTTTTTAACGTCATTTCCGAACTCAAACGCCCCATCCACGTCATCCATCTTCAAAAGCTGCTCCGCAATCTCCTTCGCCGCCACACTAATCGGCTTCGTCACCCCTTTCAGCTCCATCAAGGTCTCCAGCACACCCACCAGCTTCGCAACGTCCCCGCCCTCACTCGAAATCGCCGCAATATCTGGGTGCCACCAGCTATCCATCCCATACCTAGTGCAGATCGAGTCCGGTTGCTCCATGTAATTCCCCTTTGCATCATGGTGATTCACCCTAGTCAGCAGCCACTCAGGAATCTTATACACGTTCTTCAAATAGTGAACCAGCCCCGGCAACTCAGCGGCAATCATCTTCTCGAAGTTCTCCTTGCTCCTATCCAGGTGCTCCCACCCCTTCATCGGAAAGCCCGTATTCGAGAAATACGTGAACACGAACTTATCTTCATACCCGTTCTCCCTAGGAGGCACCATAGCATAATTGTGAGTCTGAGCATTGATACTAGCCATCAAGAACCTAATCGGATCGGCCATAAACCCATCGTGATAAAGTCCCCTCACCCTCTGATCCCTCGACATGAGCAGATTCTTCACCCTATCGAAGAACGTCCTCTGCTTCTTCATGTCAAAGCTCGGCCTATCCTCAAAACTCAGCAGCGCGTTCTCCGCAAGCTCCAGATTGAACTCCGTCCTCCCAATCAAGAAGTCATACGGATCGGCAATCGTCCCCCCTAGCAATCTCTTACAAATCTCTTGAAAAAGGCTCTTGCCTGTTCCACTCGGCCCAACCATAATCATCATCTGAAGAGGAGAGTGCAGTCCCTTGGACCACTTCTGGTAAGCCAGCTTCATCCAACTCAACAGCACATCACGCTGCTCGGGACTATCCCTAGCTACGGTCTCAAAGTATTTGTCAAAGAAAGGTGTAGGTCCTGGCACAGGCTTCACAACAACCCTCTCCCTCGTAACGAGCACCTTCCTCCCGTTTATCGTATGTATCCCCGAGGCATACCCGCTCAACTGGCACACGCCGCTGATCAAGTTCTCCCGCCTCACCTTGCACATCGCCCGCTTCGCCTGCTCCAGGGTAGCGAACACGGCCTCGTCCGTCCTCAGCTTCGGATCAAACCTGAGCATATCCAGGAACAGCGTCGAGTTGCATTTAGTCCAGTGCGGCCCGTCCTGCACCCAGAAGGATTTGTCAGTTGGATTGTAGTGGGCAACGAAATTAAGCGTAATATCTTTCATCGGGACAACTCTACCACGCCCCCGTGACAAGTCAAGAGTGACTATCAAATAGTCATCAAGCCCCTCTAGACCCGAATCTAGGCTCCCTTCGTCTTGTCATCGTCACTACCTCCTTGTCACACCACTTCTGTCCTTTGTTTACGCGGGATCGAGAGAAATCAGTGACAAGTGACGATAAAACGCCGCCTCCTCTATACGTACCCCTATACCTATCCTATAATTTAATTTATTAAGAAAAAGAGACACACTTGTCACATAGAGAGAGGAAACCCTTGCTACGAGCGGCGATCCTCGAGTGACAAGCCCCTCAAATCCTCGTCATTCTCCTGTCACCTCGCCACTACCAAACCTCTACCTCGCCCCATCCTCCGCTCTCCGAATCCACCATCGCTATCTCCCCACTCTTCCTCACTAGGTCGTTTAGGGCCTCCACGTCCCTCCTAACGGCCTTTCTAGTCATCGGGCTAACTCCCCTCACCCTCGCAACGTCAACGACCACAGCGACAGCGTCAGCGTCATCTGGGCTATACCCGATCTTGACCTTCATATCCTTCTTCGTCTCCACCGAGTATTTCTTCCCCACCATCCGATACTCCCTAGAGCAGAATTCCTTCACATCCTGCACCGTCAGCCCCTTCAGCTGCCCTGAGGTCGTAAACTCCCTCACCATCCACCAAAGCTCCGTGACCTTCCGATCAAAGATCTCCCTACAACTCCTCGTATCCTCCTCCGAGAAACTCATATCACTCGGCAGCCCTCCGAACTCCACTTTATGATACCCGCTGCCCCAGGTCTGACTTAGCGCATACGCCACTCCCCTCCCTGTTCCCGTAGCATCGAGCCCAAAGTCCTCGATCTTCACGCCCCTCTTCGTGCACGCCGCTTGCACCTGCATCGCGATCTGCCCCTCGATCTCCACATCACTCCCCGGATCGATCCTCATCTCCAGCCTCTCCCTCAGCTGCACGACCTTCCTCCCGGAAGCAAAGCTTCCTACTGAATTGCTCTCCTCGACATCTCCCACCTCCGCGAACCTCAGTATGCACTTATCGCCCCCGAACGCCGGATCTAGCCCCGCGATCACCCTCTTCTCACTATAGAACGTAAACTCACCATACCCATCATGCCGCTCCACGAGCTGCTCGCTCATAACGGTATTCAACGTCCCATCGGGAGCCTGAATCCCCCGGTCCTGCGACCAGTAACTCAGCGTGTTCAGTCTATCGGGATGATTCGCCGCCATCCAATCCCCGAACGTAAAGATAAACGGCCAAGGATCTCGCCAATCCGAGTCCTCCTCAGCCCCCGTGACCCCCGCCTCCTTCGCCGCCGCCACATTCGGACTATCTCTCCCATCGAATCTCACGCAGATCCCCGGCTCCAGCTGCCACTCCTGCACCCCCTTCGTCTTCCACTCCAGATCCTCTAGCCCCACGCTCTTCCACCCATTCTCCGGCTCACTAGCCCGTCCACTCCCCGTAAGCCTCCCCATCGGATTCTCGATAATGATGATCGTCAGATCCAGGCAACCCTTCCTCAGATTCGCAATCGTCGCATAGATTGCCTCCGGCGTAGCCTGCCCCTCATCGATAACGAGCAGTATCCTCTCCTCATGCTGCCCGCTCAACTTCGCCACTGCCGCAGTCGTCTCTCCACTAGCCACAGCTAACGCCGCTATCGAGTGCTTGTCATCGCCCTTAACCATCTGCAAGGCCGGTTTACTGTTGACCATATGGCCCCCGAACTCCCCGACCTCCCCGGTAGAGCTATTGACCACTCCACCCTTCGAGAACTTCTGAATGATAGGCCAGATCCTCTTCCTCACCATATCCTTACTAGTACTAGTGAAGTAAGCAATCGAGTTCGCCGGACTAGCTAGCCACCACAGCGTCGTATAGAGCCCAGCACTAAACGTCTTCCCCACCGCAGCACAACCGGTCAACACCACCACCCTAATCTTTACCCCGTGCCTAGTAACTAGGTAGTCCTCGTTCGTAAAAGCCCTCAACGCCCTCTCCAGCCAGGGATTCCAATATTTCTCGCTCACCATCTCCGGCCAAAGCAATCCTATGGCATTCTTCGCGTGCTGGAACTTGCTCAGACTCCCCTCATACGGGGCATGAAGAAACGCAAACAATTCTATCTTCCACCGAGGCAGACCCACATAGCTCTTCACTCCGTAGTCGTAGATGTTGTAAGGCGTCTCCGAGTTCACGGTATACGTCTTCTCCTCCTCCACCTCTTCGGTCTCACTCATAGCTCCACTCTAATCCGACTCCTAGCATTTGACAAACCGCCAGTCTGTGCGACGTTGACAACACACGCTTATGAGATCCGAACCCGTCGTTTTTCTCCCCCTCTCCCAAGGCAAAGTTGCCGTCATCGACTTCGCCGACTTCGAACTCGTCAGAGGGTTCAAGTATTACTCCTATACACCTGGTCGAATTACCTATGCAGCCAGGGGTAAGGCGTCACCAGTAAAAGCAGTGCGACAGACCACAGTTAGTTTACACCGAGATATCCTAGGGTTGAAAACAGGTGACCCTAGACAGGTGGATCACAAAGACCACAACGGGTGTAATAACACAAGATCGAACCTACGCCTGTGCTCAAACAGAGAAAACTCGAGACACCGAAGGTCTCGTCTAGGTTCTACCTCTAAGTATCTCGGTGTGTATCTACCAACAAATAGATTTAAGTGGAGAGCCGTAGCGCGATGGCCTGTGGACCCAGCCCTAGGTGATGGGAATAAGGCTTACTTGGGCAATTTCGATTCCGAGATCGATGCCGCTCTTGCTTACGACGTTTTCGCTCGCGAGCACTACGGCGAATTTGCTAATTGCAATTTCCCAGCACCTACGCTACCTTGAACTATTGCAACTCATGCGAGTCTTGTTGTGTTGTATTGGCGGGAACGGGGGGTTGGCCCAATGTCACCTCCCCGTTCTTCGACACAGCCCTCCGCACACTCGACAGAAACCTCTCCCTACTCCTGACCTTCTCAACGAGCTTCCTCCGCCTCTCCCTAGCCTCTATCGCCAGTCGAAACTCTTCCTCCCTCTCTAGTCTCTCCTCCTTGGTCTTGCCCCAGCCTGTAGGATTCGGCTCGCTGCAACCCCCGAAGTCGTTTTCTTCATTCAGTTGGAATTTTCTCTCCTTCTTATACTCCGACCAGCTCGCTATCTTCCAAGCCGTCGCTTTTTCAACCACCGATCTCTTCTCCTCCCTAGTCCTAGCTACGGTCTTTGCCTCGGCCTTGCGCTCTTTCTCCACTAGCAGGTTTAACTCTAGATCTAGTAGATCGTTCCTATGGAAGCAGTAGTATCCGTTACTTAGAAGCGAGCAATATACACGCCACTCTGACCTCAGCTTCAACAACCTAGTCGTCGTTATGCCTATCAGCTTCGCCGCATCTTTAGTCCTCACTCTCGCTCTCCTCTATCTTCCTGATCAAGTCCTCCAGCTTCATCTCTAGTCGCCGCACTAGCGGCACTCGATAACCTAGCTCCTCGGTCTCGCTCACTATATAGCTCAACTCGATACTCGTCTGCATGAAGTCCAGCGGCAACCCTTCCAGCTGAATCCGAGCCGCGATCTTAGAGCGTCCGTTCCTCTTGTCGTGAATGAAGAGAACATGCTCAATGTTGATCACCCTCTAGTCTAACACACAACCTCGACTCGCGCTAGGGTCTGAATGAGAAACGCTTAGAGATCTTTTGACAAGCACGGAGATGTGGACGAGGTTCTGGGGATGAGCTACCTAGAACCGACCACTCACGCGAGCCTAGCCCTAGAGGACTCGATGCGGCACCTGCCGGAGTTCGAGCCTACCACCCGACGAGTCGATCTCCTGCTCCAGATCCTAGCTTCGGCTAGAGAGGCGAGGGGGCTCGGGATGCAAGCCGCCACGTTAAAGGGGTTCCGTCTAGATTGCGAGTTAGAGACAGAGGCGTTAGAGGACGACCTAGCTAGACTCGGCTATGACGCTCTGGTCTTTACCTCTTGGGCGGGGGAGTCTGTGCTGAGTATCGGATGGGAGAACGCGGGGAGCTAGATACTTCTAAGCGTTTTCAATTTTCTAGTTTTATG
>TARA_R110002096_G_scaffold157474_6_pt1 | contig 22477 bp, 8 predicted proteins | sample TARA_R110002096 | Tara Oceans TARA_R110002096 (sample SAMEA4397295) | marine metagenome | biome: Polar Biome; feature: [DCM] deep chlorophyll maximum layer (ENVO:01000326); material: water (ENVO:00002006), including particulate matter (ENVO:01000060) such as... | depth 35 m
GTCTCAAACGATACTGGTATTGCTATTGATGCCTTTCTTGCTCCTGCACTCATCTTTGCAGGAGTAACATTAGTATCTAAAATCTTAGCGGTTGTAATTGCATCATTCGCAATTGTCAACGCTCCTGCCTTAGTAAGAGTAGCATCGCCACTCATGTCTACAGCAGCAACTCCTGCCGAAGTATCTCCAAGTAGCATCCTTCCGTTAGCACTTCCAAGTTCAATGTCAGCAGGGCTTCCTGAAGCATCTCCGTAGATAATCTTCCCCTTTGCAAGTCCTGCCATCTTAGCAAGCGTTACTGCATTATCTTCAATCTTAGCGGTTGTAACTGAGTCGGCTGCGAGCCTGTCTGAGTCTACTATACCTACACCTGCAAAGTCAGGTAGTATGTTTACCACCCAAGGTCCTCCAGTTCCATCCCACAGACACTCAGCTACAAAGTTTCTTGCGGCTAATTCTGTAGGAACAGTCTCACTGAATATTGTGATTGTGTGAATACCAGGCGTTACTGACGCATTCCAAGTTACAACGACACGCTGACCAGTGGTAGGCGTTCCGATTGGGGAAACTACAAGACCGCCAGTAAGTGTTACTGTTCCTGCTATGATGTTATTAACAACTACAGGGTATGGACTTGCATTTGTCGCATCTACTGGTATTGATATAGTACCAGAAGCAAGTGCTGTGTATGATCTAAGTAAAGACATATTATGTATTAACGAGTTTATTTAACCAATAAAGTTTTCCGTAAAGTAATTTAACTGGCTGAGAAGCTGAAGAAGTGTTTAGCTTAATATCCACGTATAGGCTGTTTAAACCTAAATCACTAACAGTAATAACTTGAGATGAATTAGTTACTGGAAATGTACTTGCAGAAGTGTCTACCACTCTTTCTTGAGCGTAATCTGAATAAACACCTAAAGGAACAACCATTAATTTAGACTCCATCCTGATTGTTGTTGATGATACTCTAACCATGTCAACTTCAAGAATATAAGAATAATTACCCTGTCGTTGAAAGTTTGGAAAATCATACGAAAAGCCCCCATACCCTATTTCAACCGCTTGAGTTGGTGGGTTAGAGTTTCCAACCATCACTTGCATCCCTGAAAGAGCAGTAAAAAGACCACTCCCAGGAGTTATCATTGACTGCGCCTGAAGTCTAAGCGTATCTCCGTTTGTATTAAGAGTGTTAGACGAAATACCCCAAGTGTATGGAAGAGCAGAAGTGTATGCCCCAGAGGTTATATCTGATGAAGCAGATGTAAGTGTATGGAGAAGCGTTATCCCATCCGCACCATTTTCAAATGCAATTACAGGAGGAGTACTCCAAGTAATTGAACTGTCCGTTCCTGTAATTCCGTTAACAGAAGCAGTTCCGTGAGAAACCCAACAAGGGTCAGTTCCAGAAGGCACTCCACTACTCCAACCCGAAGGAGGCGTAAGTGTATTAGTATCAAACACATAGCTACCACCATTAGGGTTAGATGGCATACCTGCGGATCTCCTATACACTTTTAGAACAACAATGCTATCTCCATCTGCCCCGTTGGAACCGTTTGACCCAGCAGCACCAGCAGGTCCTGCAACTCCAGGTAGTGTTATATTTGAACAAGAATTACAACTCATTTTTTAACAGCTTTTACAATCATTATTACATATAGCCTGTAATCCTACAAGCAGTTTATCTGCCTTTGCGTCTTTTCCGCAAGCGGCAGCAGCCTTTATTCCTTGCAACATGAGCATAGACTCTATAGCAGCGTCTGTTGCCTTGTCTCCCGTACAGTCACAGTCTATATCGATAGCCGACATCTTGCCTCTTACACAGCACTCTACATCGCAAAGGAAGTAGGACTCTGTAACCGAGGTGTGTGTTATAGAGTTATCTGTAAGCGACCACGTTACTGTGTACTTACCGTCTGTAAATGTTGCGCTTGAAGACCCTGATGGGCTTGGCGTAATACCACTTGCAGTTAGGTTTAGTAAAGCATCGACTCCGAAGTAGTAGGATGGATTTGTCTGACCTTCAATTGTTAGTGATGTGGCGGCAGCAGTGTAGACAACTGTAGCAAGCCCTAAACCTGAAGGTAGTGCGTTGACAGCATCCCTAATACCCACACCAATATCATCGTTTGTTGGTGACGCTCCTGTCGTAAAAGACAAAGGATAATCCTGCACGTATCCGTTCACCGTTGTTCTCAATATAAATGAGTAGGTAGTGTTAGCAGTAGCAGTCCAATTCAATGTCGCTTGACTAACTGAGCCACCACCTGTGATGATAGTGCTACCAGCAGAGACTGTGTAGGTAAATGGAGCTGTGTAAAGGTCACCGCCTATTGTAGCGTTGTCGTAAACAACTACGTTTCCATTAGGGTCTGTTATAGATAAGCTATTTGTAGTAGACCCAACTAAAGTCCCGCCATTTAAGCTACCAGTTACCGTGAACTCATTTTGACTGCAATCAAGACATACAGTGTGTGATATAGTACTTATAGCCATTGCTTACTTTTTTTTACACTTGCAAGATTTCTTGCCCATTTTTTTGCATTTAGCGCACTTGCTCTTCATTGAAGATGCTTTTCCAGACATTTTACCACCGTAAGCCATATCTTACCATTTTACTTTGTCAGCCCAATAGGCAGCAGACATTTTACCTTTTTTTATGTTCCTTCCGTGACGAGCTTTAAAACTCGCACGTTTCTTCTTCATCTTCTCTGACTCACCCTTCTTAGGCTTACCAGCAGTTGATGCACCCTGCTCTCCAAAACGGATTAGCTTGGTCTTATCGCCCTCTTTAGCCATTACTACGTGGCTCTTTTTAGCGTTAGACGGGGTTCTCTTAGCCTTATTAAAGCCACTGATTCCCAAACGCTTCATTGTAGCCTTTGCCCTACTGTGTTTGCTAGTGTCTTTCGGCATATCTCAAAGGTACGGAATTTTGAGGATATAACATTGTGTACGTCAGGAGCGTTATTTCATGCGATACTGCTTCATTGACTGATTCAACTTCTCTCGTGTTTGATCATCTCTTGTAATGGTTCCGTTTTCTTCATCATATAGTACAATATACTCAAGAACAAAGTCACCAGACCTGAATTTTTTATTGCTATTCTTAGCAGTCTTATCCATTTGGTCTAAAATAAGAATGAAATCTTCTGATTTTGGGTCTATCATTACACCGTCTTTAGTGAACTCGTGTGCGAAAAGAAGTGCCTGTTTCTGGTATTTATATTGACCGTTAGGCTCTGAAAGTATTTCCTGGTACTTTCTCATGTTAAGTTCATCTGCTGGTACTGCCTCAAGAACAACTTTATTTAAAAGATAAGAAGCATATTCATTAGCCGTAACTTCAGGATCCATGTTCATCTCTGGATAAGTCTCTGCAACCACCTCAAGATTCTTTTTGAACTTATCAAAAGCCTCCTTCAGCATCCCTTTTCTTTCCTCGTCACTTGCAATTTTCATAAGACCTCCCTCCTTTGTTACTTCTTGGGCAGACTTTCTTGCGCTTTCTCTGATAAGGTAAGTTTTGTTGTCGATGGATTTCAATCTATCCAGAAACTTTGACGGCTTGGTCTTTGATATGCCCTTTTTTGAAGCCGAAGAGTAAATAAGTTTTCTTGATATCATACTGTAAGTATCCTCGAAGTATGATTTATCTTTTTTACTTACATCCAAATCTGAAGCCTGGTTAAGTAGCGCATATCCAGCAGCCACGTACAGGTTGTTTCTTGGGTTTGTAATCATCCTTTCAACAAAATGTTTGTACTCTGCTGGGGAAAGGGATGCGCCAGTTGCGTCCTGCATTTCAAGTGCAAATGACTTGTAGAAGTCCTCTGTGTACGGGTTTAAAAGTCCCTTAACAGCCTGATCAGCCTTCTTACTGTTAAATGTTTGAGGCTCAATCATCTTGTTCCTGTAAATATCGTATCCTGTAAGAAGCTCCAGCATACCTCCGAGCATCGGGTTTCTTTGAAAAGGCTCTGCAATCATTGACTCACCTCTCCAATTGCCCTCTTTATCAACAACATTTATATTCATAGGAAGTGCATTGTCAAAGAATGCGTGGAGCATTCTAAATGTATTTTCTTTACTTACAACAGCCGTAGCGTCACCACCATTTAGGTAGTTGTCGTAGCCTATTTCAAACAACTCGTAAAACGGAACCATTTGAGGGTGCTTCTTCAGCCTGATACTGGTGTAGTTACCGTCCTCATCTTTCTTACCAGTTGGTATAAGAAAGTATTTTTCTTTTATATAAGTGGAGGCGTTATCTCTTGTTTCTTTGATGATTTCATCTACTTTTTTGTCATCATCATCATCCTTAAGCATCGCTACAAGCATCACTCCTAGCCCAAACGTCATTCCAGAAAACATTGCTGATGTCTGAGCCATTCTTGACGTTGTTCTTATAGGGTTTTCTTTATACTGCCTTGCAGCAGTTACAGTACCCTGCATGGCTGGATTGAAGTAGGTTGAGTACCTGTCTATAAAACCTTTAGTTTTTTCGCCACCCTCTGCAAAGTTCATAAGCTCCCTTGCAATTGCAGCAGCCTTAACCCTTGCATTCTTTCTCATCTGATCCTCCTCCTGTTTAGATAGAGCGTCTTCTTTTACCATCTTGTCTATCTTGGCGTACTCAAAGTCTCTTGTCTTCTGGTATGCTACAAGTCTTGGCGCAAGTTCAGCCATTTTATTAAGAATGAGAGTTGCCTCTGCAAGTTTTAGTAACACCTTTTTACTCTTTACGTATCCACCAAAACCTAAATCTGTTTTTTCAAGTGTCGTTTCTATACCCGTCTTAAGCATAGACTTAACTACGTTCATGTTCCCTTGGGTGTACAGGAAGTCCATCATTATACCCTCGTTTACAGCCTCAACGAACAACTCGTCCTCCTGTAGTATGCTTCTTATAACACCCTTTTGGAAAAATGGAACCCCAACAAGGTCCTTTGCGATCTGTGATGCTTTTACAGGCATTATTTCGCTAAACCCCTTAGCGTCAGAGAATATCATCAACTGAGTTAAGTCCATTGCAGATGCTGTTATACCGAACAGTGGGGATAATACTCCTGTCGCAAATGTCTTAAGCATTCCGATTGGAGAGTGGAGTATCTTGTCTAATGGCTTCCATTTAATACTTAGGTCTGGTCTTAAATTATACCACTGAGAGTAAAGGTCACCCCTGATATAGAACTTCTTTTTAACGCCCTCTTCGTAGAAATTAACTGGAAGGTATCCCTTCTTTCTTTTTATTGAGAAGGCATCAAATGTCTCTTTAAGTGTTTCAAACTCAAGCCTTTCCTCCTTTGTAAGTTTGGGTTCTGACTTTAAGTCATTGAACTTTTGCTCAAGATCCACCAACTGACCGAGGGTGTAAGAGTTCAGGTCGTTCATCTTTCTAAGACGCTCCCTGGAGTTAATGTAGTTCCCAAGTGTAACCTCTGAGTTTGTTATCATCTCAAAGAAAACCGCACCAAGGTCATCATTTCTTACACCATCCCTAAGTGTTCTTATGGCATCCTTATTCATCCCAAAGGCAGATGTAAGCATACCGTTTACATTGTCAACTTCGCTTGTATTGTTAATTATCTCATTATCAATTCCGTAGATAAGCTGCACGAACACCCTTGGTGAGTATTCTATGCCATTCATAGCGTTATACTGCTCCTGAGATATTATTCCCTCTGCAAGATCCTGATCAAGCATCTCTTGAAACTTCTCAAAATACTTGTCGGCTCTTTCATTAACCTGATCGTACACATCATCCCCAAGCTCATCACGTTTAACGTCAAGAAGCTCGTATGCGGCATTCAAACCAAGTTTGTTACCCTGTTCGTCAGAGAATGTAATGTTTTCAGCCTTCAACGCACCATCAACTGCCTTTTTGAGTTCTTTTATTATTCTGTCTTGTTTAGACTTTTCAATTCCACTGTACATTACTGGCATTATTGACATGAGTTTTTCAGCCTCGTCAATAATCATATCTTTTTCAAGTGGTGAGTTACTGATTGTGTCTGAAAGCTCTGCCATTGTCTGCTGAAATGACGTTACGTATTCTCCCCCTTTTTCAGTAAAGAACTCAGGAACATTTTTAAATAGGTTGTCAATTGCGTCAACATTATTTACGCCCCTGTTCTCATTTATAGCAATAATCCTTCTTGCAATTATTATCTTATCAAGGGCAGCACGTTTTTTAGGACCCAGACCGTCATATATCTTATCATAAGCCTTGTCAAAGGATAGCTTTGCCACACCGTTTGACCCCAGAGATGTTATAATTCTTTCATAAACACCCTGAAGCTCTTTTTGATTCTTGGTAAGGTCTTTTATGTCCCCCCTAAAGTCAATAAAGTTTTTACGTGTATTTTTTAATTTAGTTCTTGATGAAATGCTTTTAATATCCTTAGCCTTTTGAGCGTTTTTATCAATTGCATTTTCAAGAGATGATTTAGACCTTGGCTTTCTGAACTTTACAGGTTTGCCCTCTTTGTCTGTCAGGTTCGGTACGATGAAGATATCAGCGTCAGGAGAGGCGTACTTTACATTCTTAGCATACACCAACCCTCCGATCTGAATTACCTCGTCAGCACTTATGACAGGCATACCAATGTTTTTGCTCCTGTCGTAAAAGTAAGAGTGTCTGAAAGGATTCATTCCAACCTGAACCCACTCGTCACTCTTCCATATATCCTCAACCATTTTCTTGGCGTTCTCACCCTGCTCTTCTGTTGTGGCTCCTTCAAAGTTCTTCCAATTGCCGTACATTCTGGCTATTGTTGATTTGCTTTTTCCGCCAGATATATTTAATGCCCCCTTGGTTTGACCTCGTTCTATTTTGAACTCTACATTTGTTATCCTTGCAACATTCCTGTATGATATAGGCTTTCCGCTAAGAGTATGTCCGTCATGTATAGACCCAACCCATGTGTTTTTATTCAGATAGGCTTTTATATCAAGTCTAAGACCTACTTCCTGATTTTCTTTAATAGGGCTGTTCAATTTTTCAACTTGCCTTGAATCTAAAGCGTTGCGCATTTCAGTATCTGTAGCTGGCTGATAGAATGTGGTAATAGGTGCGATAGGGCTGTTGTCAAGCACAACCTGTCTATACTCCTCGTTTGTTACCTTGCCCTCTTTTAATTTTTGAGAGGACTCTTGTACAGCCTCATTTCTTTGAGTAATGGCTGGATCTCCCTTTCCTTCTGGTGATCTTGTCCAGTCTATCTTACCAGTTGGCTTGCCTTTTCTTTCTTTTACACCAATAGGGAAAGTGCTAGTGCCGATTTCTTTATTTCCCTTGCGCTCTGTCGCAGCGATGTAGTTATTTAGGTGTCTTGTATTATTGAAAACTTTATTGATAGTGAAGTATCTCCCGTATCTATTTTGGAAGTCAATACTTGCACGAACTTTTTGGTCTGGGGCGGAGGCTTTTCTTTCCTTAACCCCCGTTTTTTTAGGGGCAGGAGTTTTTTCTTCTAAGAATGAGTCTCTATAATCTATGCCAGCATCGTAATCATCAAACTTCTTCTCCTTTATACCAAGCTTGTTGTTAGGGTCATACACCATAGCAACAACATCTGGTGTTCCATGCTTTGCCTTGTTCCATCCGTCAGGAGAAAACTCTTCGTTGAATGGAATCCTTGCTGCTATTCTAAATCCGTTTCTCTCATATATCTTTGTAAGATAACCGTCAAAGTTATCAAGCTTTGTACCGCCCTGTTTTACGGACTCCTGAAGAACTTTATCTGCAACTCCCTTTACCTTTGATGTAGGAAGTTTGAATACACCCTTGATGTCTCCGTCATTTGAAACGAATCCATACCCACCATCAACACTTATTACCTTACCTTTTTTTGCAGCACTTAATTTAACAGAATCAACACTCCAATACTGTGTAGGATCAGAAGCCTTTGTTTTTTCAAGTTCTGATACAAATTTTTCTGGAGATGCTTTACGTTGTTTAACCTTTTTAGCCTCCTCCTTTTTGCTTGGCTTTAAATCAAATCTCACTGAAACAGTTGTAGCCTGAGTGACCCCTGTAGGTTTATTTGTTGATGTGGTAATTAAAGATTCTTTTGATGACACCCTTGATTTAGGTAGATGAAGAATTGGCTTTGAACCATCTTTCGTGTATATGTGGACAGGATAACTTTCGTGGGTATCTTCTCTCCACGCAACTTCACTATTTACTTCTATTATCCCATAAACATCTCCTGTATTAAGTCCTTTAGTTATAGGCTCTCTAAACACGTTAGCGGTAGATTGTAAGAAAGATTGGCTGTTTTTACCCTCAGTGTCAAATGTTAGATTCTTACCCTGTTTAGCACCTATGAAGTCTATTATCTTCTTTTGATTTTCTTTAAACTTCTCACTCTTGGATAAATTAGAAATTATTAATTTAGAAACAAGACCTCTTTGTTCAAAAGTGGCACTTGATTGATTTCTCATATATTCATCAAGCTGAGATATCATTTGATCAGAACTACCAGAAAGGGCTATATCTCCACCCTTTTCTTTAACAGCACTAAAAACAGCTTTTCTAAAATCAGATTTTGATATTAATCCGTTTTTAAGTAATTGCTGAGAGACGACCATAGCGGCTCTTGCTCCAGAACCGCTACTAAAAAGTTTTGTATCAGTACCCTTTACTAAAGGGATAAGTAACCTTCCGTTATTTTCCTTCAGCAATCTATTCATTTCAGCAACCTTAGCGTCTAATTGCTTTAGGCCTCTCTCCTCGTTAATTGATCCATCTACTTTTTTATATCTTGGTTTTCCAAAAGCCCATACATCACCGTACTTCAATACAAAGTATATACCCCCACCAGCTTCAAAAACCATTTTATTACCAATGTAAGCCTCTCCAGAAAACATATCATCAGGGAATGTAGCCATACCCGTCATGCCGTCAAACTCGGATATGTCATCAATTACATTGACAAGACCGTCTTTAACGAATTGATCTATCTTGTCATTTTCAGTATACTTCATCGTAAAGGATCCTATTTTTCTTTCCTTCAATGTTGATACTGGATCTGTAATTTGATTACCAGATTGCTCCTGCTCTACATCTCTCTCAACACCCGTCTTTATCTCAAACTCACCAGATCTTAGATCCTCGGCAGTAATAGCCTCTCCAGCTTGCATAGCCTCAGACAGTCTGTTCAGAACCTTAACAACGTCAGCGTCTTTTGACACTGCTCTGAAAAGATTCTTTCCACCGAACTTCCTCGCCATCCTATTAATGTAGTCCTTGATGATGTTTTTAGCACTTACACCTAGGTTCTTAAACTCTGATGCAATAATACTAGCAACCTCGGCTATGGTTTCCTCTGGGCGTTCAGCAGACTCGTACTGCTCAAGCCAACCTTTCAGTTTGTCTACAATTGCCTTGTTTCCGCCAGAAGAACGGACAATACCCTCAACCATCCTCTGTGTAAGGATGCGTGCCTCTGTCTGGTTCTTGACAGCACTGTAGATAATAGGGTGTATCATCTCGTGATATACTGTCTCATCACCAGCCTCTTCATGGGCAAGGTTTATGTGTATAGTATTAGTTCCTATAGCGTAAACCCCAGGACCTTCAAGACCAGTTGCAGCCTTGTAGGATTCATCTGTTTCATGCACCTTTACTTTAGTGTCAGGAAGGATGTTAGACTTGAAGTTAAGAATGTTTGAAACAGCATCAAGTGCCTTTCTTTTTCTTCTCTTGGTTTTTGCATCGTCTTTTGACTGATTAACCTTTAATTTTATTCCCTCAACAATTTCTTCAGTGGCATCTGCTACTTCTTCTTGTTCTTGAAGTACTGGATCTGTTGCTCCCTCTTCTTGGCTGACTTCAGGCTCTTGAACCTGCCCAGCTCTTTCTTCCCCGACTTGCTCTTCAGTACCCACACCTTCTTGTTCGGTAGTTTGCGTATCATCTTCAATTCTTTTAAATGGGTCTTTTAATGTAACCTCTTCTGCTGATAGAGATATTTCTGAGCCAGGAACATCAGGATTTTGAACTACAACCACATCACCTTCAACTCTTTTTACTTTAAATGTTTCAGTTTCTCCTTCTACACTGTACTGTACTTCATCTCCTTCTTTTATCTTTCTTGCCTTATTCCTGTCAACTGTCATTGTTTGACCAGGAACATCAGGATTATTTATTTCAACCTCAGTGTCTGTAACGCTTTTTACCTCTCCTAATACAGGACCGCCTTCAGTTTCAATAAATACACTATCGCCAGCAACTATACCCATGTCGGCAGTTGCAATTACTTTATTTGTTGGTATTAAAGTTTCTTCGCCAGATACATCGCTTTCTATATAAACGCCCTCCTCTGTCTGCCTCGTAACAACACCATCAAAAACTTGACCGTCAGAAGAAAACTGTATCTTATCTCCTTTACTTACAGATACTTGTCGTTCCTCAACAGGCGCAGCCTCTTCAACAGGGGCAGCCTCCTCGGCTTTTGAAGCTACATAATCTTCATACTCCTTTTTAGTAAGGAATCTATCTCCGCCCTCTTCGTTTACAACTGCGTATCTTTCATCTGTACGAGCAGATAACATTCTCGGCTCAGTCTTATATTCTTTAACAGCATTTGCAAATGATTCCTGAGTTTCTTGGTCGTTCATTATGACAATATCAACATTGCCATTAACAACATCCTCTGCGAACTTTGGATTTGTAGCTATCTTTACAAACTGCTCAAGTGTAACGCTCACATTATTTATAAAGTAGCCCTTTGCAGTTCCGCCAATTATTTCTTCAGACTCCTTCTTTAGCTTTGCTATCTTCTTCTTTTGATTGCCAATAAGAGTCTCGTTAGTCATACCCTCAAGTCCCTGTTCAAGCTCCTCTATTTCCGTTAGTTTCTGTAGTAACTGACCACGGGTAACGAGAGGAAGATTTACAGGCATCTGATCAGCAACACCAAAGGCGAAGTCAATATGTTTTTTACCAAGCTTAGTATCCTCTTCAGACACAAGCCCCTTCATTTGCATTTCGTCAAGGGTAGCCTTAAGTTGCCAGATTCTTCTGTTTTTAGCTTCCTGTATTGTTTCGGCAGGACCACGAACAACTCCACCCCTACCGAACTCAAGTGGTTTTGATTCAGGAACAAGTTCTAATTCGTTTGTTTTTGGGTTTATTCTGTAGTTACCAGTTGTTTTTGTGGTTTCTGTGGCTGAATACTTTACAATCTCCTCATTAAGGAAGTTGTTAAGCCTTCTTAGTGAGTTTGCTCGTTGAAAGTCACCATCAATTACGCCTGGAACTCCAAATGCAGAAGTAACGCCAAATGCACCACCATATATTCCACCAATAGCCATTACCTCCTGACCCTGCTTTGTTTTGGCGAAGTTGTACATATCACTAAACTTTCCGCCAGAAAATACTTTTTCGTACTCCGTCACCCCAGTCTCAATTTCCTCCATAGTAAGCCCACCCTCTAAGTACCTTTTTCGGGCAATTTCCTCGGCAGGTATTTCTTCTTGGTAAAGCTCTTCTGCTGCGTTTAATGGAACCTGTACGGCAAACTTACCTACTGCGGCAAGCCTACTTGCAACTGGCAGGAATATAAACGTCATTTCGGCTACATCAAAAACTACAGCCCCCATTTGGTCTGTATAATTTTTAGAAGCCTCTACTGAGGCGTATTCTACAGACTCGCCTCTTTCTATAAGGTCATAGTACTGTAAAGATGACTCCGTAAAGCTTTCCATTGCCCTCATTCCTGTACCAGACACAGTACCAGCTATGAGCGCACGAGAAAGACCAGTAAGACCTATTCTTGTTGCTACGCCAGCAGTAGCCGCACCCACACCCATACCTGGAACCAATAGTGAGAATGTAATTGGAGCAGACGGCATAACCCTTGTAGCCCACCAATCTGCGTTAAATGGACTTTCCGTCCAGCTAAACTCACCTGGATCTATTAAAGGATTGTCCGATTGAATTTGATTATTTACCGATGTAAGACTCTTACTAAACTCAGTCTCTCCAAAGAACATTTCAGAACCCCCAGCCAGCATTGAAGCAATAGTACCAAGACCAGTTTTTAATCCTCTCATCTGACCACCGCCAAAATATAAGTTCTTCCAATCAGACTCTATTTCAGCCTTCTCAGCATCATGCATTTCAGACACCTTTTCAGAAAACATCTTCCTGTACTCTTTATCCTTGCTTGATAGGTCTTTTGCCTGTTCTATTTCAGCCTGTATATTGCTAAATATTCTACTTGTCTCTTTTTCAAACTGAGACTCATAACTACTTAGAACGCCCTGATATTTTTTCTGAAGCTGAGTTGCCTCTGGGCTTTCAGAAATCATAATGTTTATCCTTTGGTTTAATGCTGAGTTTGCCTCTGCCTCTGTCATTTCACCAGAGTTCACCTTTCCCTGAAGTTCACTTTGTAATTTACTGTACTCTTCAGACTGAGATATTCTATTAAAAATACGGTCCTGTGATTTCTCAAACTCAAGCACCATGTCTTTTTGAACCTGTTTGGCTTTTGCTTCATACGGAGTGTATAACGACTTAATCTCCGATTCGTAACCCGTGATTTTTTCTCTAATCTTATCAAAATCCTTAGTCACATCATCTGAATCATAACCAAGTTCTTTAGCAACCTCTCCAGCAGCCTTGTCTAATTTTTTCTTGCTCTTGTAAACTTCTTTAAGATGAACCTTCATCATCTTTTTCTCCTCGTCACTTTCTATGCTAAGGTCTTCTAAGTTTTCCTCTACAAATTTATCTATCTCGGAATCAAAAATACCTTGTGCGCCACCAACATACCCAGGTTGGAGTATGTCGTGTACAGTGCTTATATCTGCACCTTTTTTAATGTATTCGTCATCAAGAATTAAGTCCTCAATAAATGTAAGGTCTTTCCTACCCTCTTTAGTCTCAAGATCCTTGGCTGTTTCAAGCCATGAGTTCATTGCCTTGTCAATATTTAACTCTGCGGATTGGAATGCTGTGTCACCGCTATCCATTATGTTGGAAAGCTTTTCTGACACTACTTGCTTTTTTGCTGCATTAAGAGCGACCTGATACTCGTCTACCTTTTCTTGGTCACGAACAGTTTCTTCAGCCGTAGTAATCCTACCAGGTTGATAAGAACCAGTAGTGGTTGTTTTTATATCCTTGGGGGCATACGTATCTAAAAGACTGTCTGTGTAATCCTTATCAAACAATTTATCTTTTACGTCAACACTTAAAAGTTGATCTCTTGCTATCTCGAAATCTAAAGCTCTTTTTTGGGCTTGTTTTTTAACCGCACTTAACGGTTCTTCTGCGTAAGACCCTACAACTTCTTTTACGACAGCACCAGTGTCATCAACACGAAATATTTCCTGAGCATCTCCAGCAATATCTATTTCGTACTGCTTCTTAGAGTATATCTCACCGTCCTTTGATTTGTAGGTAACATACCCAAGTTTTTCGTCTGCTATTACAGACTGATTGAATGTGTCGTGATCCTCTGACTTTAGTATTCTACCTGTCTTTGGATCTCTTGATGACATATGGTATTCGCCAGGAGCAACTTCAATTGGCTGCATTCCTGATTTATACGCCCCATACAGGTCGTAGTCATCTGTCTCTTGTTGAAGATTCTCTGGTAGACTTGACTTCCACTTTTTGTATTCTTCATCTTCTAAATTATCCTCGTTATATGGAACAAAGCTTTCTGTCCTTGTAAGGTTTAGTGATGAGTCTGATTGAGATTCTTGTTTAGCTCTATCTTGAGCCGCCATAAGAGGTCGGTCTATTGACTTCTTAACTGCGTCTAATTCACCATCCGTAGTCTGTGTTTGGTCTACATCCTTAAGAACTCCTTGACCAACTGAAGGAGACACTGTAGCTTGTTCCGAAACAGCTCCAAGACCGAGTAAAGGAGCGTCCTGTGTTTGCGCTGGCTGTGTCTGAACTGGTTGTGTCTGAACTGGTTGTGTCGAATCTTTTTTTTTTATTCCAAACTTCTCTATGGCTTGATTGACCTTATCACCATACTTATCATTTAACTGAGATTGAGTATAATCAACACCGCCATAGCTATAAATTTGTTCTTTGTCAGAATCAGATTTATCACTTGTCTGAACCAACTCAAAACCAAATTTAGAAATAGCATCATCAACTTTGTCTCCGTATTTAGCCTCAAGGTCTGCTCTTGAATACTCTTGACCGTTATAAGTGTATTTTTCGTCCATTAAAAATATTTATTAAAAGTCTGGAAGTCCAGCACCAAGTTTTTTCATTGCGTCATTTGCTCTCTGCTTAGTGTAATCCTGTCCGAGAACCTTGCCCCAGAACTGGTTTTTAACAGAGCCATTACCCTTGATAAGGTATGTCTGACCGTATTTGGATTTATCTAACATTTTCTGAGCTTCGGCAGCATCCCCAGCGTCCCCACTTGAAAGTAGGTTTGTAATAATCATAATCATATTTGGATCTACATCAGAAACAGAACCCTTACTTATGGCTGCATACCACTCCTGTCCGTCTTCCCCAACCATAGGATACAACGGAATAGCATCCTCTAAAGCACCCGTAAATCCTGTTTCCTTATACTCTCCAGTGGTAGGGTCAAGAACGTATGATCCAGACGGAACACTCAATGTTGTTCTTCCAGTACCCTTGGTGAAGGTAATGTCGTACTGACCAGTTGTTTTAAGAGCGTCACCACCTGCAAGTTTCAGTTCACGACCTCCAGAATTATTCCATACCGAACCTTCAGACCTGCCGCCACCTACATTAAATGAGAAGCCACCGCCTTTAGCAGCAAAGGGGTCTTTTTCTTTCTCACCGTATAGCTTTGGAGCGAATGTGTTTGTAATGTAGTCTTCAGCCGCTAAGTCTATCTTTTGCCTTCCAGTGGCAGGATCAACTTCATCAAACTGATCTGGCGTGAGTCCATACTTATCCATAAGCAACCTACCTCCTCCAGCACTGCCCAAAAGCCAAGCCGATGTCTCTTTGATAAAGTTTTCTGGATCTTTAATAGATGTCTTGTAAAGCTTAGTCCCCTTGTCTCCGAAGGTTTCGGTGGCTACTATCTCTCCCTTGTCATCTCTTACATATTCCTTATCTACGCCCTGTAGAATTTTATTTCCGTACCCTATTACGTCAGGTCTGTCTATAACTGTAAAGTTGAAAAGACCGTTAGAGTACCCTACATCGTTCTGATAGTCTTTCATTAGCTGCTCGTTAGACACGCCCTCAACATTATCCATAGCAGCGATAGCCGCTTCGTTCCTAAATGTCTTGTCCCCCTTTGATTTTTTGTAGTTATTGAAGTCTTGGGTGGCAGCAACATAGCTATTCATGTCTGCCTTGTACTTGTTCATTCTTTGGTACATACTGGATATATCTCCAGCCTTGTGCATAGCCATAGCGTCATTAATAGTAGACGCATATTCACCCATAGCGTTCTTCTTGTAACGCTCGTGAATCTTGCTCGTATCTAAGGTTATATTCTTTAGTATATCTTGAAACTCTTTCTCATTCTTCTTTCTCTCCGCAGCCTGTGTCTGTGCGAATTTAAGATTGTCTTGCATCATCTGACGATACGGGGTCATATCGACCTCGAAGTTCAGTGCTATACCTGTAGTTAGTGGGTTGCCGAAAGCTCCTCCTTTTGCCATGTTATTTTATTATATTACTGAAATGATCCAAATGGATTTGACGGACTCATTCTGTTCATCATTAAATTAAAAGCACTATTTGGGTTAGATCCGCTATCTTGAAGTATTAAATTTGGCTGAACCGCTTGAGATGGACCATAAGCACCTAAATCAGAGGCAATACCATAACCAGCACCTCCTGCTGAATATGGGATTTGAGGAGTTCCAAGAGGATCAGTTGGTAGTTGATATGATTGCATTGTAGGTGCATAAGGGTCAAACGTAATTCCAGGGTAACCTGCTCCAGCAGGGATCGCTGGCGGTGCGCTTGTGTCTACCGTAGGAAGTAAGTCTGAAGTTGGTGCTTCCATTTTACCCATAGGGTCAGTCCCTCCACCTAAATTATAGTTATACGTGTCTCCTGAGTTTGCGTAAGCCTCTGCAAGTTTATTGGTGTTTGCAGCCTGCGCTGCCATACCGAAAGCCCCTGTAATGTTCTTCATCCCAGATGCCGCAGCACCGCCAAGTGCTGTTCTTTGCTGTTGTAGCATTTGATTGAACGATGTAGTCTCTCTGTCTTGTATGCCTTGCATCTGTCCTGCGATACCCGCATACATAGCCTCCCCCTTTCTGCGTTCAGCCTCGCTTTGTGCAGAGAACTGATTCTGAGCGTCTATATTAAATAATCCAGATATACCACCACCAGACAAACCAAGATTTCTCATTGACTTTTCTGCGGCACTCGTCCTACGAGCCATCCCCTGCTCAAACAAGGCTCTCTCTGACTGAGACATCCCCTGTTCTGCCCTTCTTTCAGCCATAGCTTCAGCCTTCTTCATCTGAGGTGTAGCTTCGTATTTTTTAGCGTCAGGAAGATTCTTTGCTGCTGATGATGCTGCTATCGTTTGGGCAAGACCCGTAACACCTTGAACCACTGGACCAATCCACGCCATGCTTATGAAGTTTAGTTATAGACTAACTTCAAAGATACAAAAAACAACGCACACTCTATGACTGAGTTCTCCTAAGTCTTTGTCTTACCTTGACTACCAAGTTGTTCATCTTGTTGTAAGCACCGTTGAAGAATTTAAACTTCACTCTCATGTACGAACCAATTAACGAAACTGTGTCATCGTTAGGGTCACTTGTTGGACTTGTAAGTATGTCATTCTTAATAGGAGTTCTCCAAGCATCATCTTCAGGGTCAAAGTCTGTAGCGACTAAGAATGATTCGTGGTCTTTTGTTATTAATTCTATTCTGTCAGGAACATTGTCGGTAAGTGCCTGAATAGCGACAAACTTCTTAGACTGATCTGGGAATGGATTCACAACACCTTCAAGATACGGCTCTGACTCTTTCCATGCACCCTCATACTCGTACCACTTGTCGTATCCATATCTATGTTCGTAAATCTCACTTCTTTCTGTTGGGTGAGAACTTAGGAACTTATTCTTCCACTTTAGGTATGTCTTTGGAAGGTGAGAGTAGAATGTGCTAAATCCGTTTGATAACTCATTAAATGCAAGTGTGAACACGCTGTAGTATTCAGGGTCATATTTATCAGCTAATTTCCAATACGTTTCCCAATCACTTCCTACTCCAGGCTCTGATTGAGGTATGGGAAAATGATTTGATAGAGAGATATATACGTCAGGAATACCGTCAAATGAATAATTATCAAATGTAACTCCAGTAACAGTAGCCCCTTCTGAATATAGTTGATTTGAAGGCAGTGTCCCCCACGCACCTTTACTTGCCCTAATCCCTATAAATGTCCAAATAGCCTCTTTGAACCTGTCATCCCATACACTTCTGATTCCGTAATTAAATGCAGGAGTGTGTTGGTTTTCAGTCCACCTTGTGTTATTTGCCGCAAATGACCTTATTCCGCTACGCTCAGAAAGCACAACAGTACCGTCTGCTCCAAAACGCATAAATAAACCATTCTCTTGGTTAAACCAATAAATAACATCTTTACCACCAGCACTTGACCCTTTTATAATACTCCATATGTGATTAGTTCCATATGTTGATAGTGTTTGACCATCTCTTGACAAAACTGATCCATCACCAATTAGGACTTCAACACTTTGACTTGTTCCCTGAAGCTGACCTCTTGAATTAAAGTATTGAGACTGATATTTTCTTGGCTGTAGTGTAAACAACTCTCCATTGATGTTGTCAACTGATATAATTTCTCCAAAAGTGCTGTCTAAGTCGTGTCTATTTATGGGAAGGAATAACGTCATACTGTCCGAAATAGAAGAATATAAATCCCTTGAACTGTATATTATTCTTGACGGAACGTCAGATAATAATTCATTGTTTTCCTCATTGTAAGCTTCTCTGAGCAAGGTTTCAAGTCCGTATGAATACCTACTATTATAAACCTGACCATACCTCCCAGCACCAAAACCATCCTGTGTAGGTATGTCTGTCCATCTACGTAGTCTTTCACCCATACTGCCTGTAAATGTTTCTGGGAAGGATACTTGCCCGTCTGGATTTACGCTAACCAACTCAGTATTCATATTTGTTTGAGCAAAATATGTCATTCCCACATGAGAACCAACATTCAAAACACTGTTCAAACTACTAGGTCCTCCAGCTAATGGATTGTCAGGTTGGTCTTCTTTTGCAAATCTTTGTCTGATTAAGTTTTTTGTAGTAAATGACTCACCTAAAAATACATCGAACTTAACAGATATGTTTTTTATATCAGAGGCAGGGAAGCTTTGAGAGTAAGGTCTATATTTAGTAGTGTCTTTGTCTCCATATTTATCAACACCACCATCTCTAAATAATTGAGCATAATAAATGCCAAAATCTACGTTTTCTGATTCCCAATAGCTGTGTGAATATGGAAAAATCTCGTTTTCTGTTCTAATTGCAATACATTTATCGTGAGATATTTCAAATTCAGGATAAATAAACTCACCCAGCCCAGAATTGAGTGATTTTTCTTTGTGAAATAAGTTAATATCTACACCGTCAAGTATTATGCTTTCTCCTGGGTTTATAATTGACGAATCATCTATGTTATACTGATTAACACCATTAGAATTTGCTAAAGCAAGCGGCTGAGATACTCTTGGCGGAAACGCTATGTACTCCGCTACTTGAGATGGTAGCATTTTATTTCCCGTTGGAACTCCTTGAATACCTCCATCTCTTAGACTTCCATTTTGGTCAAGACGTAGTTGATTGTAATTATCAGAAGTTGTCCTATAAAAAGACTTTCTTATTGGATAAAATACATTTAATTTGTCACCAGATTTATACTCGTAATCATCAAGTCTACCCATCGATATATCTGGCGAGTAAAAGAAAGAAGTTCTCCTGTGGGAATTAAAACCATTAGGGTACTCTACCTCTACTCCGTCATATTCAACGCTTCCGCTAAGTGGAGATGATGGAGTTGATTGCTGTGTAGCTAACTTATACGTTCCTAACCAATCTAAATACTGACCATGATAACCTGCTGGGTATGATTTTTCTATTCCTATGGCTGATTGATCTATTATTATAGGAGAAATAGACTGGGATCCTTCTATTCCAGGTATAACAAAACCAGAAGCTAAAACTTCTCTTTTTCTAAGTGCTGTTTCAACTTCAGCAACTCTAAATCGTATGCTTGATATTGCATTCCTCAAGGGAACACCGTCAATAGTGAAATCTATATCTATATTTGAAAACCTAACGTAAGGAACTTTTATTTTGTAATTACCAACGCTTTCATTAAGAGCGTAGTTAGGAAGCCCCCCATTTGCAACCCTTCTGTTGTCAGTTATGTTCGCTTGGTTTGACCCAAGAGTATCTACCCTAATATCGTCAATCCAAAACGTAGGAGATATACTTCCGTCTTTATAAGTTACGTCAACACCAAACCTATATGTCTCGTACAGGGTTAGTGATGGATAATTAAATACATTATTAGGGTCTAAATAACCCCCTAATTTTTCATCTGTAATATCACCAATACCGCTTATGTTTTTATATGCAAGTTCGTGAGTAAATGTCTTTGCCCAGCTTTCAATATCACTAACACTAGTATAGGATATATTACCCATAACTAATCTTTTATCAATTATAGATAAATCTCCTGCCTTATTAATAGATGAAAATGAATTTATAGACAACGCAAGTTCTCCAGTGTCCATCGGTATCTGATCCTCTTCATCGCCTTGATGAGAAAAGTTTAATGACTGAGTTTCGCTTGAAAGTGTGTCATCTCTAAAAATAGTTCCAGTTAAACCGCCAGCGGCATCTGACTCTATAACTGCAAATTCAACTTTATCATACAAACCTTGAGGAATCCCCTCAAGCCGTAAATTGACAATCTTGGTTGTTTCTGAATCATCAACACTTGACCCTTTTAATAAAATAGCGTCATCTGTTAAAGCTCTATTTATAACTGGTACAGCTTTTGTCGGGTCAGCCCAATTAGTATATGCGTTTTCTGCGTCTTTAAACCTAAATGTGTAGTATTTATTGCCACCTAATAAAAAACCTCCAGAATCTGACTGACCAACATAAGTTATCTTGGTGTCTAATGACCCTATTGTGTTATTAAATATATTAGATTGAATAGATATATTGTCGTAAATGTATTGATTAAGATTATTTATAATTTCAATTGCTCCATCTTCAATGTACCCTCCTATGTATTCAAATTTTCTTGGAGTATTGTATTTGTCGGTATAGTAAATTATTTTACGCTTACCTTTTATTCTTCCGTCTAAGCCTCTTTGATGTTTTTTTGAAATAAAATTCAACTCCCAACTTCTAAGAAGTCTTGTGTAAGTCCAAGACTCTGTTGTGTTGTTTTTTTGAGCCACACCTATTTCCCCAATCCCTGTTTGGTGTATAAATGTTTTTTCTTGACCAATAATATGTGGCTCGTGTGAGGCTCCCCACGCAGTGTCTGTTACTATTTCAATGCCCGTTGGAGATGTTACGCTGTTAACTACAAATGTTCCGTTTAACCATGGAGCAGTGGAGTCTGTAATTCTTATCCACTGCCCCTCTTGAAGACCGTGTGGTGCGTTGAATGTAAGCGAAGTAAGTGGACCTCCAAATACAAAAGCAGGGGGTGGTATTGGATTGGGGGCGATAGGACCTACGCCAATAATTTCTGCCTCTAATTCGGTAGGTTCGTTGTCTTGAGTTGTGCTAAACACAAAAAGGTCGCCAAGTAAATCGTAAGAGCCAATATCCTTTAATGGACCTGCGAGGTCTGTAGGGATAGCCTCTTGAATACAAACAACAGAAACATCATCTTCTCCAACACTTTCTAAGTACCATTGGTAATAATTATACGCCACTAACTCAAACTCCATAGTGTTACCAGAGACAGTTACTTGAAATGCGCCTGGAAGGTTTGATAAGTTAAACTGAGATTGAAGATCTGCTATTGTTCCGTTAAACTCTACTGATCCATCAGAACCTGTGCCAGTTGTAATTCTGAGATCTCTTTTTGTTGACAGGAACTTTATAGCATGACTCTTTGTAGCATCGCCATCTACAGTTACACGATACTTCTTGTTCTGTGCCTGAACACTGCCCAACGAGAATGCGTGTTTGTTTCTCTTAGTAGGTTGTATCGTTCCTGATACCTGACCCTCATCATCCTGCTTGATTATATCAAGAGCATCAGTATAATTACCCTTGCCTACAAGCTTGTACTCAGAGTCTTTATCAAGGTTTCCGAGTGGTGTAAATCTTACTGGTTGATCAGCCATTATCTATCGTTTCTATCAGAGGTAATCCACGCATTAAGTAATGCACCTATCTGCCTCTTGTTCTCTTCAAATCTCTCCCTCTGGCTCATGCCCTTGAGGTGTTGCTTTTGGTTCTTCCAAGTTCTTTGATACTCTTGTCTTATGTTGACAGGATAGTTTTCAAAGAAGCTTACAGTAAACTGATAGCATAAGTAAGCCTCTATCCCTCTCTCGTGTCTCTCAGACATTAACATCAGTCCGTCCTCATCTACAGTCCTTGAGATGTACGCTATACGCATCTTGTCTGTCTCAAGGTCTGAAGGTACATGGAATACTATGTATCCCTCTTGAATCTCAAAGGAGTTATTAAAGCCGCTGTTTGTACTTGCCACGTTCTCGCACCCACAATCCGTTAGGAATGCAAGGTCAAGGTATGGTTGGTCGAAGCAGTTACCGTTAGAGTCGGACATTCTCGCCCCTAGAAGCCTAATAAATCCCATAGGCAGCTTTGCTCTCCCGTCAACAATATCTACGGTACACGCACGTTTTGCGTATGTAGTAGCGTCACCGATGTGGCGCATAGCCTCGTCTGCCTTTCTAAGAAGGAAGCCATCGAACTCTGTCGTGTCCTGAATACGTAGCATCTCCTTTGCAGACTCAACAGCCTCCTGAAGGCTTACAATGCTATATTTGCCTACCTCTATCATTTCGTTTGAACGTCACGTTGAATATTTGAATCCTCTTGGGAGTTTGATATCTTGTTGATAGGCATTCTCATAGAGTCTAATATAGTTCCCCTTCTCACAAGGTCTTCGATACGCTTCATCGCATCGTTAGTTATAGGGTACTCATCGTGGTCAAAGCTGAACTGAGGAACGCTTGTAGGGTCTTCAAAAATCCCCTCAACCAACGGGTACTTAACCTTTGAATTGTATATCTCTAAGTAGCCCCTCGTAGTGTCGTACAGAAAGTGTATGTGCTTTTTTTGAGCCAGCTTATGAATCCTATGATTTCGCCTTGAACTTAACTGCATACGTGTACGAACCTTCCAAAAAGCCTCGTCACCCTTGATGCTACCTACGTACATAAGACCGTCCATCTTGTCGTTGATTTCTACTGTACGTGGAATCTCAAACAA
>TARA_R110002096_G_scaffold385536_1_pt1 | contig 22465 bp, 22 predicted proteins | sample TARA_R110002096 | Tara Oceans TARA_R110002096 (sample SAMEA4397295) | marine metagenome | biome: Polar Biome; feature: [DCM] deep chlorophyll maximum layer (ENVO:01000326); material: water (ENVO:00002006), including particulate matter (ENVO:01000060) such as... | depth 35 m
CCACCGGACTGATCCGGTTTCCGCGGTGTTTGAGCAGATCGTCGGCACGGGCAGCGAAGTAGAGAAATCCCTCGTCGTCAACCCGGCCGCGGTCGCCGGTGAACAGATCAACCTGGCGGCCGCCGTTCACGCCCGTTACGCGGTAGCGACGCGCGGTTTCCTCCGGCGCCCGCCAGTATCCCTTGGCAACGTGCGGGCCGCGCACCACCAGTTCGCCTGCGATGCCCGGGGGGAGACGCCTGCCCAATTCGTCCGCGGCGTAAACTTCAGTTCCGTCGAGCGGGCGGCCCACCGAATCCGGCCTGCACTCGCATTCTTCCGGCAGAAGGATTGAGACTCGTTTGCACTCCGTCAGGCCGTACATGACGTAGACCTCCAAGCCGGAGAACATCGCCTTCAACCCGTCAATGTAGGCCCGCGGCAGCCGCTCGCCGGTGTTGGTAACGGCGCGCAGGGCCGGCAACGCGATCGGGCGGCGTTTGCCCAGCATGAGCAGTGCGGCGTAAACCGCGGGAACGCCGGGGAGGACGCTGACGCCGGCTTCCGCGAGGATGCGGGGCAGTCTGGGGCCGACTTGGTCCGGATCGCCAATGAAGAGCCGCGCCCCGGCCTGTGCCGCGAGAAATATCTGGTAGAGCCCGTAGTCGAAGGCCAACGGCAAGAAGCAGCCGACGACGTCCTCCGGCCGGTAGTTCAGCCGGGCCTGGATGGCGGCCACCACAAACCGGATATTGGCGTGGGAAAGCTCGACCCCGCGGGGATCTGCCGTCGATCCGGAAGTGAACACGAGACAAACCGTGGCATTGCCGCTCGCCGGTGGCCTCTCCGGCAGCGTGTCCGGATCCGCCACCGCTTGTTCCCAGCCAATCCAGCCTTCCCGGGCCGTTGCCGCATCGGCGCCTGTTTGGACCCGGATGTCGATCCCGTTTCCTGAGGCGGGCTCGGTGACTTCCGCGTCGCCAATTAGCACCCGCGGTTCGGCCTGGCGAAAGATCTTTTCGACGCCTTTGGGCCGCAATTTGTCGTTCAACACCACAAACACTCCGCCCACCGCGGCAGTGGCAAACACGGCGATGGCGACTTCCACCCGGTTACGCATTTGGATCGCGACCCGGTCGCCCGGATTCAGCCCGTTGCGGCGCAGAAACGAGGCCAGCGACCGGACTTCAGCCTGCGTTTGCGCGTAGGTGAGCGTGCGGCGCCGGTCGTCAAGAAAAACGGCGTCGGGTCGCTCCGCTGCGGCATCTTCGAGGAGGTTGGGCAGAGAGGAGAGATTGAATTGAGAACAGGAAACCAAGGTAGCAGATTGAATGAATTCTAAAAGTTATAGAAATTATACCTCACCTAAGATAACTTCAACGAATTTCCCTCTCTGTTGTTGCCTGGATCATGAAGCAAAAACTTGCGGCTCTCGACCAACTCGAACTGTTCGGCGGGCGGGATCCGCTGATGCGCCGCATTCTGGCGGTCATGTTTACGGTAGGCAGCCTCACGATTCTGGTGAAGGTACTCGCATTTTCGAAGGAATTGCTCGTGGCCGGCCGGTTTGGCTCCTCGGACGTGATGGACGCCTTCGTCAGCGCATTTACGATCTGGTCGTTTCTGACCGGCGTGATCGGGGGCGCCTTGCCGGACGCGCTGGTTCCGGTTTACAGCAAAGCGAAGCAGCGCGCCCCCCAAATTGCCGACCAATTCGCCGTCAACGCCATCTGGGTTTACGTCGTGAAGCTGGTTCTCATTACCGGGGTGTTTCTGGTTTTGGGCCAATGGCTCGCTCCATGGTTTACGCACGGCTACACGGAAGAGAAACGCGCCTTGACTGTGAAATTGTTTTATTGCCTGGCCCCGTTTTCGGTGTTTTGGGGCACCTCCCTGATCATGACCATGTTGCTCCAGGCGAACAAGCGCTTCATCCTGGCGGCGGCGGCTCCGGCGGCAATTCCCTTTTGCGCCATAATTGGCTTGCTGGCGGGATACGAGCTGATCGGGATCTACGCGCTGATTTTGGGCACGACAGCCGGCGCTCTCATCCAGATGGGGCTGGTAACAACCGGATTTTTCAGGGCACACTGTTCCATCCCCTTCTTTCAGTTCCGCGACTTACGGGACGAACACATGGGCGAACTGGTTCGCGCGACCTGGCCCTATTTGCTGAGCGGCGTCATCATGGGCAGCACTATCGTGGTGGACGTGGGCATGGCCGCGGGCCTGGATCGGGGCAGCGTTTCGGTACTTTCCTACGCGGAGCGGATTTGCACGATCGGCCTCGTTCTGGCCTCGGTCATGGTCACCGAGGCCCTCTATCCGTATCTATCGGACATGGTTGCGAAGGAGGAATGGAAACGGCTCAAATACATGGTGAGCCGCTTTTGCGTCCTGATTTTGGCCATCAGCTTCCCCTGCGTTGCAACCATCTGGTGGGGCGCCGAATGGATCGTGATGGTCCTGTTCGAGCGCAACGAATTCACTCATCAAGACACCTTACGGGTTGCGGGGGTGCTGCGCTGGCTCAGCCTACAGATTCCCTTCAACCTTCTGGCGGTGCTGGGATCGCGGGTCATCTGCGCCATGCTGGCGTCGCGATTCATGCTGCTGACGACGGTCGTGAATCTGGGTCTGAACATTGCCGGCAATTACTACTTCGCGCGGTTTATGGGCGTCGAAGGGATTGCCCTCTCGACCGCGGTGGTATACCTGATTTCCGCGGCGATGCTCTACACTTTCTTCGTGATTCAGATCCGCAAACGGATCGCGTAGCGCTCGCCCGATTTAGAGGAGCATCGAGTCGCCCTCGGACGGCTGCGCGACCTTTTCAGTGTCCCGGAGCGAAGATGGGGAAAGGTGGTAAAGATGGGTCGACCAACTTCTGCGGATGAGCCAATCCGGACGAAATCCACCGTTCAGGCTCGTCCAAGCAACCACGCTGGTTTTGGGTGGTAGCCCGCATTGACCGGGTTCGCGGGAGGCGAAATTGGCCAGCCGAAGCAAACCGGCGCCGTCTGCGTCGAAACTCGCACTTTCCATGACCCGGGCGCTCAAAAGACCGAATTTCGACTTGGTGTTGGCAATGAAATAGGCACAAAGCCGGCCGGAATCGTCACACAACCCGGCAAAGCAGAGTGGCTGGGAACCGCTCCGAATAAACCAAGCCAAGCCTTCCCGGGTAACGTGTTTTTGAAGTTTGGAAGTTTCCGGCGTTGGAATTGAGCGCGCTTCCATGGGGTCGAGCACGACATGGAAGCCCTGCAGATTCTCCCGGCGGCCGAGTGTGGCCAGCCTGACCAGGGGGACGATCCGGTAACGCTGCGCGCCCGTCCCCGTTTTCTGGAACCCGAGCCGGTCCAGAATAGCCCGGACTTCCCCGGAGGGAGTGCCGTCAACGAGGTGAAACCGCTGCGACAATCGCTTCAACCGCATCATCATCCCCAGCGCGGCCGACCGCTGGCTTTCGCGAACGAAAAACGTGGTGGAAATCAGACCCGGTATAACCTCACCGCCCTTCACATAGTCCTGCGGGATAAATCCTTGAAACCCCACAATTTGGTTCGTCTCTTGAAGCCGCAAAACGAACCCCAGCGGGGTGTCTACCCGGCTGAACGGGTTCGATGTCCACCAATGGCTCAGCCGCTTGGACCAGACGGCCGGATTCGCGTCCAACTCGGAGCCATCGGGCAACTCGCCGTCACCAACAAAGTCCGCCAGGAAATCGGCGACCTCTTCTAATTCCGCGGCGGGCAGGCGGAATTCCTGGATTTCGTAGCTCATGGGATGCACAAGTTCATGCCTCCGCGGCCACGGAACGTGCGCCGCGAGGAGTTATCTGGGAGAAAGCATGGCTGAAAACCGAAAGCAACCGGGAGGAAAGTAGCTCATTGTAACCTGAAACGCCATTTCTCCAGGCAAACCCTCAAAGTTTTCGGATTTTCTGGATCTTAAGTTTAATTAGAACCGAAGCCCCAGTCCGCCGCCGAGACCGAATTCAGAGTGATACTGGCCAATCAGGGACGCGCGTTTCCCCAAAATCCATTCCAGCCCGGCGGCCCATTCCCACTCAGACCGGGTATCGTACTGGACTTCACCAAAGATTCCGAGGCGCGGTGTGATGGGATAACCTTTGGCAGCTCCGAAGCGGAATTCGCCGTCGGTATCAACCCACGCGTAAGAATCGATCAAAAGGGGAAGTGGATAGCTGAGCCCAAATATCCCTCGATCGCCCAAATCGTTGTTCGTCAGTTCCGCCCCGCCAAATACCGAAAGGAAGCGGTTGAAGGAATAAGCCGCGGTAAGGGGGATTTCGTATTCGGTTTCGTCCACATTACCCCAGCCGATCTCCCAATTGGCATTCAGTATGGTGCGCGTGTTAGAGAGAGTCAGGTTACCCTCGGTCATGTGTGACATACCCGCTCCTTCAGCCCAGAAATACCATGGATCCTCAAAGAGCTCGTGCCGGACTGCCGCCGTTTCAGGCGCAGGCTGGAAGTTGTCATATTCGACAACGCGGGCCATGCCGCTGTGCATGTGATAGAGCAGGTGGCAGTGGAAAAACCAGTCGCCTACTTCGTCGGAGTAGAATTCGATCACCGTGGTGGACATGGGCTCCACATCCACGGTGTGTTTGAGCGGGGCGCGGTCTCCTTGGCCGTTGACTACGCGGAAAAAATGACCGTGCAGGTGCATGGGATGGTGCATCATCGTGCGGTTGATCATGATAAAGCGCACTACTTCGCCTTCACGAATGTGGATTTGATCGGTTTCGTGAAGGGCTTTGTTGTTGATGAACCAGACGTAGCGTTCCATGTCGCCATCCAGGGTGAGGCGGATTTCCCGAACCGGCTTGTCTTTGGGCAAAGCGGTGGAACGGACAGCGCGTAGCCGGCTGTAGATCGGCCAGGGGCGGCGCGGGTCCATTCCATCAACCGCGAGTTCACTGCGGGCGGAACCGTGTTCCATGCCATTCATGGAAGGGCCTGCTTGACCGTTCATCGGCATTTTCATTTCCCCGTGATTCATTGGCGCTGGCGCCTCGCTTGAATCTTTTCCGTGATCCATCTTCATTCCAGGCATCCCCTGGTCGTTACCTTCACCATGATTCATCCCCTGGGACATCTTCATCCCGGACATCGCCTGATCTCCGCCCCCGCCGTGGGGCATCCCTTCCATAGTAGATCCCATTCCGCTCATGCCCATCATTCCCGGCTTGTCGAACTTCCCCGATTCAACTGCGGCGTCGTTCATCCCCATCGCGCCCGCGGGAGTCAGAGCCAGCAGTTTCTGAAGCTTGAGGCTGCCCATCGTAGCGTAGAGATCCGGTTTGGGAATGTCCGGAGCAGGATGCCGTTCTCCATGTCCGATCCAGACGGATGCTTGCCCGGAACCGTCGTGGGCCGTGGCGCGAAACTCATAGCTTCCATGGGCCGGCACCTTCACCAATACGTCGTAGGTTTCGGCGACACCGATGAGAAATCGCTCTTCCCGGACAGGCTCGACTTCCTGGCCGTCGGCGGAGATAATCGTCATCGGCCCACCCGCATATTCGAGGAAGAAAAACGTCGTGGCTGATCCGTCGATAACGCGCAAACGCACCGTTTCACCAGGAGCTGCTTTCAACTGGGTTTCGGGTTCCCCGTTGGCCAGAAAGTGGTCGTAGGCCACATCGGAAATGTCCATTGGAGGCATGCGTTGCAGCTCCCGCTTAAAGTAATCGCCCAATCGCCCGAGCCGGGCTGCCTCGGTCAGGCTCTGGGCGCTGCCTTTCTTGATGGCGTAGTATTCGCTGCCACGTTTCAGGGTTCGGAGGACCTCATGCGGGTTTTCATCCGTCCAATCGGATAACAAAACCACTTCGTCATGATCCGCATGATGCTTTTCACCGCCGCGGGGGAGAATGACGATTGAGCCGTAAACCCCACTTTGTTCCTGGAGACCCGAGTGGGAGTGATACCAATAGGTCCCGGTCTGCCGCAGCGTGAATTCGTAGCGAAACGTCGTGCCGGGAGCAATGGGCGGATAGGTGACGAAGGGCACACCATCCTGGTCATTGGGCAGCAGAAGACCATGCCAGTGAATGGAAGTTGGAGCGTCCATCTCGTTGGTCACGTTGATGACGGCCCGGTCGCCGTTGGTGAATTGGAGCGTTGGCCCCGGAATCCCACCGTTGATTGTCATCGCAGGCCTTGCTTTGCCTGTGAAATCGAGGTTTTGCTGGCGGATCACGAGGTCATATTCGACCGTCTCACCAAAGAGAGAGGCACTCGCAAAGGCGAGGAAAACGAAGCAGATAGCGCGTAAGGATGGATTCATTGGCGCATGTTAGGGTGTGTGTTGGCCTGGGTCAAATTCGAACTTGTTGACTTCTAAAGGAGCTGAAATAACACAGCTTCTCAGTGATGCTTATACCAGCCCTTGCCCAAGATATCGTTCCACGAAGTGGTTTGATGGCAGAGGAAGCATTGGCTGACATCGGCGTGTGGTTTGCCCGCGACACGGGCGGAAATCATTTTGAAGTGCATCATGTAATGGCTCGGTGGAGCCATGTGACATTGGGCGCAGTCTCGCGAGGATGGGGACGGGTGCTGGAACTCGCTGATGGTCCACTTTTTGACCCCATGACAGAAGGCGCAGTCGTTTCCGAAGAGCTGAAAATGCCGGTCGTCCCGCGAATGGCAGGCCGCGCAGTTCAGCATTCTCTCCATCGGGTGCATGTCCGGCTCGGTGGGAGGCACCACGGCCCCGGCCTGGCCACTCATGATCCAGTGACGGACCAGTTGCGCAGTTGCTGCGGCTTCGCTTTCCGGGTCTGCCTTTTTGAGTTGTCCAAGGCCGATCTCAGCCACCAGCTTATGATCCATTTCCGACAACCTGGCAGGCGGATGACGATGTTCCTGGTGGCATTCAGCGCAATTGCCGATGTCGGCGTGAAACGCGGTTGGTTGCCGTTTCAAGATGGAGGTTGCGTTGGCGTGACAGACAACGCAGTTAGCATCTTCGACCCCGCGCATGGGCGTGTGGCACGCGGCGCAGTTGTCGCCCAGAAAAGCGTGCGCCTGGGACAAAGGACCAGGATTCGTCAGAGGCCCCAGTGCTTTCCCTCCGTCGCGAAGCAAGGCCCAAGCGGCAACCGCTGTGGCTAGAATGGCGCCGGTTGTGATAAGAATCGTTTTCAGCTTAGCCATCGCAGTCCGTAGTAGAATTCAGAGAAAATGTGCAGCACCATCAAAAGGTAGAGCACCACGGAGATGAAGATGTGGAGCTTGAGCCATTTCGAGAAAGCCCGCTTGAAGGTTTCATGGGTGCGGAGGGCAAATTCGACATCGGCGATGGACTCAGAAAGACGAATCGCCCGTGCTTCCGTCGCATGAGGTCCTCCTTCAAAGAGCGGCTCGGCAATTCGCAGGCCGAGAGAGCGAAAGAATCCAGCGGAGCCCAAGATGGCCGATTCACCCTCGGTTCGTAGTTGGGCAACGACCAAATCGTAGTCGGCTCGCAGTTCACTGAGCACCTCCTTCTTTTCGCGGATCTCGCGCCCGATTACCGACATGAGATAGCGGCCCACGAATCCGCTCAACACAACAATCAATGTCATTGCGGTGAGGGCGATGCCGATGGGACTTTCAAACTTGTGCCCGGTATGGATCAAAACCAGAATCGGGCCCAAAACGCCGGCATAGATGTGCCAGGCCAGCAGCGTGCGCATGGAAACGCGCTTTGTGACCGCCTTCTTTATCGGCTTAACCCGCTTGATGACCAAATAGAGCAGCGGCACTAACATAAGCACCGAACCGGCGATTCCAAACGTCAGTCCCCAGCCGCTTCCTGGAAACGAGGTGTCCGCGTGGAAAATGAAACCAAGCCAGACGACCACAAGAAATGTGACCAATCCGCTGACGACGATTTTTTCCCGTTCCTTCATGATTACGCGTCCACGGCGATTGGTTCGGTGGCTTTCGCCTGGCAGGCAAGAATGACCCCATCCGCCTTGTCTTCATCCGTCAGGGAATCCTCGCAATCCATCGTAACGTTGCCGGAAATCAGTTTCACCTTGCACAAGCCGCATTGGCCGGAGCGACAGGAATTGTCGATGTCCACACCCGCAGCGTCGGCCGCTTCAAGAACTGTCTGGTTTGGCGGCAACGGAGCGGATTTTCCGGACTTTTGGAAATTTACCGTGGTCGCCGGCGCGGCTTTGTCGGCGGGGACCGGTTCCGCAGGTTTCTTTGCGGGGCCAAACGCCTCGGTCAGCACTTGGTTGTCCGGCACTTGAAGCTCCCGCAACATTCCTAACACCGCTTCCATCATTCCCGGCGGGCCGCAGACGTGAACGCGGCGCGTCTGGATTTCGGGGACCAGGTGGCGGATGATCTCCGTGGTGAAATAGCCCTTCAGCCCCATCCAGACCGCTCCCGGTTCTCTCGTCATCGAGGCGTGAACGTGCAGGTTGGCATGGAGGAGTTGGAGTTGCTCGAGTTCCCGCCGGAAGATGAAATCGTTCGTCGTCCGGCAGCAATAAAGGAGAAAGATGTCGTTGCGCCAGCCAATGTCGGTGAGGTAGCGAATTACGCTCATCAAAGGCGTTATCCCAACACCTCCCCCGATCAAGACGATGCTTTCCGACTCTTTTCCGGTGAAAGTGAACTTTCCGTTGGGAGCGGCGACTTCAAGCAAGCCGCCTTCCTTCGCCTCGTCGTTGAGGTAGCGCGAAACCAAGCCTTGCTCCTCTCGTTTCACGGTGACCGCACAGTAGTGAAGCTGGGTCGGCGTCGAAGCGATCGTGTAGCTGCGCTTGACCGGCTTGCCGTCAAGATTGAGTGCGAACGTCAGAAACTGACCCGGGTAATAGGTAAACGGCAACGCAACATCGTCCGGCGCTTCCAGGCGCAACGTTTTGACCTCGGGCGTTTCCTGCAAAATGCGGCAGACTCTGAGTTGCCCCGTCCATTTCCGCTCCGGCTCAGTCCGCGAACGCATCGCAGGAAACTGGGGAGGCTCGATAGCTTCCGCGGTGGCGCGATTGCGGGGCGCTACCGCTGGAGGATCGGAAACCGGGCCTGCAGGAGGCGAAGGAGCGTTTCGGACATCGGCCGCGAGTTCGGTCAGCAACTGCGAAGCGCGCCGCATTTTGAAAAAATACATCCACAGCATCAACCCGGCGAACCCTATCAAAGCGATCATGGAAATGAAGTGAAACGTGGACATGCCCAGGATGCCGTGTCGATGCTCCGTGAATCCGCCTCCGCCGGTCAGGTTCATTTCCTTGCGAAACCACTGAAGGGCGACGTTGCGCGGCTCACTTCCCTCTGCCAATGCGCGGTGCGCCGCCAAACCGCTGTCAAGTTGGGCCAAGCCCTCCTTCATCTGATCGGTCGCCGCCTGCATTGCCGCGAAATCATCGGTGGGGGCCGCTTCGGAGAGTTTGCCGAGAGCTTTGGACATGGCATCGGCCCCGGCTTTCATCCGCTGATGGGCTTTCGCCTGAACCTCGGCTCGCTTCTCCAGAGGCAGATCTGGCAAACGCATGAGTTCGGGATAAAGCTCCAACTCTTTGGGGGCTCCCATTTTCTCCATCATCTTGTCCATGCCGCCCATCATCCCACCCATCATTCCTCCGCCTTCGCCCTTCTCGCCTTCTTCCTGCGGCCCGGAGCCCTTTTTCTGGTCGCCGGATTTGCCAGCCAGTTCGGGATGATGCTTCAGGTGCTCTTCCTGGGAAATCTGCGCCGGCGCCGGTTGAAGCGCGGCCAGCCATAGGATGATGAGGGCGAAGTTGAATCTAAGCATCTTGAGCAGCCTGAAAAAACGTTTGGGTTCCACGAGATTGCATGGCTTCCTCCAATCGCTTGAGGGCGACCGCATAGGAAGCCGTGCGCCAGTCCGTGGAATTTTCCTGAGTTACCCGCTCCACTGCCTGAAACGCAGCCACCATTCGTTGTTCGAGTTCGCGGTGAACTTTTTCCAAAGGCCAGGATCCGGCCCGATTTTGGAGCCATTCAAAGTAGCTCACGGTCACTCCACCGGCGTTGGCGAGGATGTCGGGCAGAACGGTGATTCCTTTGGCATTCAGAATGGCATCGGCTTCCGAGGTCGTCGGGCCATTGGCGATTTCAACAAGGTAGCTTGCCTTGATGCGACCAGCGTTCTCAGCCGTAATCTGATTCTCAATCGCAGCCGGGATCAAAATATCGACGTCGAGCTCAAGCAGTTCCCGGTTGCTGATGTGGCTCGCTTCACAAGCTGGGCATTCGCAGTCTTCGCAACAGCACTCATGGTCAATGCTTCCACAGTGGGAACACTGACAAACCGATCTGCCGCAATAGACGTCCTCGACAAATTCTCTCCGATTCTTGCTTTCGATGACCGCGGGAATGTCCAGGCCGCTGGTTTGAAACAGTCCGCCTTTCACGTCGCTGACCGCGATCACGCGATAACCATCAGCATGGAGGAGCGCGGCTATGCTCTGACCGGCATTGCCGAAGCCTTGAATCGCAACTCTGACGGCGGACGGCTGCCATCCTTTTCGCGCCTCCAATTCCTTGATGCAGTAGTAAGCCCCCCGTCCGGTCGCGTCATCCCGACCCAGGCTGCCACCGAGTGGAATCGGTTTGCCGGTGATGACTGCCGGGCAGAGTTCGCGGCGAATCCGCGAATATTCGTCCATCATCCAGCCCATGATGATCGGATTGGTGTAAACGTCAGGAGCGGGAATGTCGCGGTTCGGCCCGATGAAATCCGCCACTTGCTGGACGAAGGCGCGGCTGAGGCGCTCCAATTCCATGCGCGAGAGTTGATGGGGATCGACCGCGACACCTCCTTTAGCTCCGCCGAAAGGAATATCCAACAAGGCACACTTGCAGGTCATCCAAAAGGCCAATGCCTTCACCTCGTCGATGTTGACATCGGGATGATAACGCAACCCGCCCTTGGTCGGCCCCCGCGAGTCGTCGTGGCGGATGCGATAGCCGCGAAACACGCGTTGGGAGCCGTCATCCATCCTCACACGAACGGAAACCAGAAGCGCAGCCAAGGGCTCACGCAACTGTTCCTTCACTTCGGCGCTGATTCCGGCAATCTCCGCTGCTCGATCCAGGCGCGAGAGGGCGTCGTCGTAGATCGAACGGGTGCTGGATTTGGGTAACGTGGAGGAAGTCTCGGCAGGCCTTCCAACAGCAGTCTGAGGTGCAGTCATGGTGATGTCACTATTTCGGAGTTTGCTTTTTGGGTGGCCAACGCGAACGCACCGAGCTGTATCTGAACAAAACGATGTCCGTTAGCGCGCGGTATCACTTGTGGCCCCCCTTCATACCGTGGCCCCCATGACCGCTGCCGTGCTCTTGCATCCGCGACCACATCTGACCGTGCGAACGGCCAGCCTTCCAACAGCGATTCCAGCCGAACATATGCCCGCCGGACACAAATCCGGGGCCATGCAAGTTGCCGTGTTGAAGCCCTCCTCCCTGCACCCAGTCTGCCCGGCCATAAAATTGACTGCATTTACCAGCGGGGTCGGAAGCCGTGGGATGCGGCGCAAGTTCCATCGTTTTCCCATCCACTTCGATCTTCAGCGGTTCGGCATCAATTGGCGCGGGCTGTTTCAGGTCTTTGTCCCAAGTGTGGATCATGACTTCGCCGGTTTCTTGATTCGCCAATAATTCAGCGTTGACGGAGCCATCGTCGTTCGGAATAAGGTCTCCCCCATTCGGACCGGCTTTGGCGGAGCCGCAACCGGGAAGCAAAATTGTCAGCGCGGCGAGCGCGACAACCCAGATGGCCAACAGCAGCCAGTGTTGACGGTTGGCGGAGGCAGAGTGTTCCGCAGAGTGTAAGGTTTGTTCGTTCATTGGTCTGGATTTGGTTGGTGTTGATGGGCATCGGCCGGTGAATCCTGTTTGCCGGATTCATGCCCGGTTAGAGCCTTGCGCTGATCGTCACTGAGAACCTCGGCAGCCATACCAACCGCGGAGATAAAACTGAGTCTCTGCTGCGAGGTGAGCGTCCCAATCTCGGCCAACTTCGTCTGGATCGCGGCGGTATTGGGCTCAGCGACGCTGGTAAGGCTCCAGAGTTCTTCCTCCGCCTTTTCGATCTGGCGATCGAATTCGCTCTGTTCGGCCAGCGCCTTTTCCTTGATTCCGTTGAGTTGCTGCTGTTGCTCGGTGGTCAGTTTCAGGTGCTCCAGGTGATCCAGGAAGAAACCGGTCGAGCCAATGTGGTAAATGTGTGAGGCTCCCGGGAAACCGGGCAAGGCAGAGATTTCGAGAGAAGCATCCGGAGATTTTCCCATTTTGCTCATGTGGTCCATTCCCATTCCCTGCTTCATCATCGCCATGCCCATCTTCATACCGTCCATCTTCATACCATCCATCTTCATACCGTTTATCTTCATACCATCCATCTTCATGCCATCCATCTTCATGCCATCCATCTTCATGCCGTCCATCTTCATGCCGTCCATCTTCATGCCGTCCATCTTCATGCCGTCCATTCCTTTGCCTTTGCCCATCGCCATTGCGCCGCCGCCTCCCTTGCCATGCGATGTGTGGTCGTGTGTGCCGGCCGCTTCATCGGCGGTTCCCCGATGATTCTTGCCAAGCGCGGCTTGCAACTTGGCAACCGTGGCCCGGAGTTCGATGATCTGGTCTTCGAGCGATGGTTCGGACGGCTTCTGATCCTGCGCTAAAGACAAAGTTGCGAGGGGAACCAGAGCGAGAATGGCGAGGCTGCGTTGAATACGAGCATTCATGAGGATTTAGGTAGGATTTGAATTTGAGCCGCAATAGAGGCCCTTACCCGGTTCAACGCCGCCAAAGCAAATTGCCCTCTAAGAAGTTGGCGTTTTTCACTTCTGGCAGGGATTGTGGGCCCCGCTAGACCGCCAATTCTATGTGAGATGGCTCGGCAACAGCTTGCTCAGCGACTTTCTTAGTTGCTTTCGAGCACGGTAGAGCCGCATTTCAATCGTCTTAGCCGAGCATCCCACAATTCCGCCGATCTGCTGATAGGAAAGGTGCTCGAATTCAAAGAGAATCAAAGCCGTCCGTAAATCATGAGGCAGGTGACTAATCGCTTCGCTGACCAGCCGGACGCGATCGCTGCGATCGGCGCTGTCGTCCGGGCCATCCTTTGGGCATGTCAGGTTTTGAAGCGAGTCTTGCGAGTCATTTTCTTCGTCATTTTGGCAGGCCATGGCGCTGCCGGGATGACGCCGGCGCCATCGCGCTTCATTTCGCGCCAGATTGACTGCAATGGCAAACAACCATGCGGAAAAGGCATGGCTCGGGCGATACCGGCTGCGGCTCTGATAAACCCGGACGAAGGTTTCCTGGGCCAGGTCAACGGCAACGCTCCAATTGCTTGTATAGCGATACAAGAAGGAAACCAGAGGCTGCTTCCAACGCTCTATGAGGTCGTTGAGCGCCAAATCATCGCCCTCTCGCAGCCGCGCCATGGTTGCCTTGTCCAGGGTGTCCCGGTTGGATTCTTCCGAACTGGTCACTCTTCGTGTTTGTCGTAGCTCGGGGCTGCATCGTGCCGTTCCAATGGCACGGGTGATACGGCGCTGTGTTCGTGCAGACCTGCATCGACCAGCCGGGCGGTCATCATTTCCCGGTAGCGTTTCGCGGACTCTGGATTCATCTCCTTGCTGACGTCGTAGATGTGTTTCAAGGTAGCCTTTCGGCAACGTTCCCGGAGGATCGTTGCCTCCTCGAGCGACGATTCGATTTCGGGCGTGATTTCTGTGCTTTCCCGAAGCAGTTGGAGCAGATGGCGATTACTTTTCTCCAAGGCGTCACAATATCCGAGGCATTCGACTTGATGGGCGGCATGGAGTTCGCGAATATTGGCGAAATTCTCTTCTTCAATGTGATATTCATGCCGGAGCCATTGCAGTTCGGAGTATTCGCCGCGCGTCATCGCGGCAACCTCAGCATAAGAAGCGTTGAAAATCAGCCAATAGGCAAGCGCAGCCAGCATTGCAATAATGGTAAGGATGAAATATCCGCGCTTCATCGCGAAACGGCTTTCAAATGGTTCGGCGCCAAGGGATCAATGGTAACAGCGTAGCGTTCGCCCAGTCGCTGCAATGTATGATGGGAGGCGAGTTGGGAATGGATCTGAGCCGCGAAAGCTGTCAGCGTCAAAACCGCCAACGCGATCGACACGGCAACTCGAGGTCGGGCCATCTGTTCGCCTACAAACTCAAGCCACTTTCCCAAGCCTCGAACGTCGTCCTGCCGGGAGCTGATACGTTGCCAAACAGCGCGGTCAAAGTCCGGAGGAATCTTGGGTTCGATGTCCCAGGAATGGAGAAGCTCCTTGAGCTGGGAATCGTCTTCTTCTGTGGCATGGTTGTTTCTCGGCTTATTTTTCATGAAGTGGGGATTCTTCCCGAGTTCAACACCGGTGGAGCGGGATTCCCTCAAGAATCGTGGACTTTTGAGGCGAAAAAGGGAATCAAATCTCGCAATTTTTGCAGAACTAGAATTCCAACCGGTTGAGGAGGAAGTAGCCGGCCCTTTCTTGATCGGAGTCCAGCTAGCCGCAAAACAAAGCTTAACTAAATAAAATAAGCCTTGGAGACATATTGCTGAAGCATGCGCTGAGCGCTGAAAAACGAACCGTTCAGCGCAATGCAATGGCGCATCGTTTCAACATACCGGCCCCATTGGTTGTAAAAGAGTGGGATAATCTCGTTTTCGAGCTTGTTGTAGAGAGAGTTAGCGTCATTCAGCCGGCGGTCGCCGGAACTCACCGGACTGCCAGGAAGCGAGCCAATCGCCCATCCGGTAACGCCTTCTACGCAGCCTTCAAGCCACCAGCCATCGAGCACGCTCAGGCTGGGCACCCCGTTCACGGCCGCCTTCATCCCGCTGGTGCCTGAAGCCTCCAGCGGTGGCTCCGGGGTATTGAGCCAGACATCGCAGCCGGCCACCAGCAGCTTGGCCAGTTCCATGTCGTAGTTTTCCAGGTAGGCAACCTCAATGTTTGGCGCGAGCTGAGTTCGGGCGTGAAAGATTCGGCGGATGATCTCTTTGCCCTCATTGTCCGCAGGGTGCGCCTTCCCCGCGAAGATGAGTTGGATGGGCCGGGTTGGGGAACTGAGTGCTCGCAACCGGTCGAGATCGTGGAAGATCAGGTCCCCTCGTTTGTAGGTTGCGGCACGGCGGGCGAAGCCAACAGTCAACGCATCCACGTTCAGTTCCGAACCCTGGCTGCTGTTGACTCGGGCGATCAGATCATACTTGGCCACCGCATGGGCTCGCCAGACGGCTTGTGGAGGAATGATGAGGGCATTTCGAAGGCTGTAGCTGTCTTCGCGCCACCCGGGTAGATAGCGGTCGAAGATTTCCTGAAACGGAGGGGCTGCCCAGGTGGCCGTGTGCACGCCATTGGTGATCCAGTCGATCTGGTAGTTCAATTCGTCACGCTTGGGCTGCAGCATCGCGCGAGAAACTTCACCGTGTTTCTTGGCCACTCCGTTGACGTAGTGACTGAGATTCAGGGCGAGGTAAGTCATGTTCAGGACGCCATCACAGCAGAACACCTCATGATTGTCGAAGATGTCGGCGCGTCCGAGCGCTCCCTGGGCAACGCTCAAAGGAAATTGATCGTGCCCGGCCGAGACTGGCGTGTGAGTGGTGAACACGCATTGCCGGCGAACGTGTTCCACGTCTTCGTGGTCGAATGTCTTGCGGCCACGGGATTTCGCCGATTCGTCGAGCAATTCCAGCCCGATCAGCGCGGCATGGCCTTCGTTCATATGAAAGCGGGATACGTTGTTATATCCCAAGGCGCGAAGCAGCCTGACGCCTCCGATGCCGAGGATCATTTCCTGCAGCAAGCGGTAGCGACCATTGCCGCCGTAGAGCTTGTCCGTCAGGCCTCGGTCGCCCTCGCAATTCTCGGATAGATTCGAATCAAGGAGATAGACCGGGACGATTGCGCCTTTGACTCCAGAGACATTGTATTTCCAGGCGCGAAGCATGACCTCTCGCCCTTCGACAGAGAGTAATACGCGCTGCGGCAGTTTTTCCAAGTGCTCCTCAATCGGCCAATTGGCGTCGTGCTCGATCTGGTATCCTTCGGGGTTGAGTTCTTGTCGAAAATACCCGAGGCGATGAATCAACGAAACAGCCACCATGGGGACGCCGGAATCGGCTGCGGCACGGATCATGTCGCCAGCCAAAACTCCGAGGCCCCCGCTATAGGTCTTCATCGCCGGATGAAGGGCAATTTCCATGGAGAAATAGGCCACCACTGGCGAATCCGCATTTGAACTGGGTTCGCTGGCCATGACTAAAGATAGGGGCAGTGAAGTCCGAAGGTTTGATACAACTCATGCGGCACCGGAAGAAGGATCGCCAGCAAAAGCGCAAACGTCGCGTAACCCAGAATCCTGCGCGGCAGGCCAACGGGCGTGATGTCGTTGGCCGGCGGAACGTCACGAGTTCCGGCGATCCAGAACACGATGATGGCCCACATGAGCAATCCCGGCCAAATGAAGAATGCCAAGAGGAAAATTCCCACCAGGGAAGCAACGCCGATCGCGTGTGCTTTGGCTGGGCCAAAGAGCGCATGAGCCAAATGGCCGCCATCCAGTTGCCCGATCGGGAGCAGGTTCAGCGCGGTAACCAGCAAGCCAAGCCAACCCGCGAACGCCAATGGATGCAACGCTATTTGATGGCCTTCCAACAACTCGCTTCCCAGTGCAAGCTTCGAGAGCAGGGCCATGAGGAGAGACGAGCCTACATTCACACCTCCCCCGTGCATCCAGTTGGTTGGTGCGCCGCTGGTGATGAGTTCCGAGTGGCGCAGTCCGATCAACAAGGCGGGAATCGCGAAAACCAGTCCAGCGAGTGGCCCGGCAACGGCGACATCGAACAGAGCACGCCGATTTGGGCTGAGTGATTTGAGCTTGATGAACGCACCAAAGGTTCCCAGGGCGAAGGGAACGGGAATGAAGAAAGGAGGCGTGACCCTGAGACCGTGCTTTCGAGCGGTGAAATAGTGTCCCAACTCGTGGGCACCCAAAACGAGAAGCAATCCCAGACTGTAGGGAAGCCCCTGGAGGACGGAAGCGGGATTCTCGATCGGGTTGACTCCCGCATGCCAGGCTCCGGTCCACGTGGTGGTGCCTAACGTGAGCACCAGAAGCAGCCCATGCACCCACCATCGTGGATGCTCCGTTCTCGTCTTCGGAATACCGGGAAGCAGCAAAACGCGGACCCGGCCATCCTCGGCCTCCTGAAGCATCGGCGTAAACTCTTGATCGGAAAAAGCATCGTTCAGCTTGCTCTGCGCTTCTTCGGCATTGGCTTTCAGCTTGCCTTCAAAGCTCAAGACGTCGTTGTCGAACCGGTGGCCAGAGATTGCGAGAACCTCAGAAACCTTGTCCTGATGCAAACCGATATCATCGGGTAACGGCGGCGGAGACGATTCCGCAGAGACCGTTTGATGGCACTGTGAGGCGGAACCAAAGAGAAATCCAATCCACAGAAACAGGAAAATGAGCAGCAACAAAAAGAAGATGGACATCATGGCGGAACTAGGATTTTCCGGTTTGGATTTTGAGGCAGCAATTGTAGACCGAAGCAATGATGACGCCCGCGAGCCAACCGAGGACGAATGTTGAAATCATGCCCAGAAAGGCTTCCAGAAAGGGAACGTTTTGGCGCAGCACCGGCTCGACATCGAGGCCGTGAAGCAGACTGTTGAAGAAAACGACCGCTTTCTCATGCGGAACCGTGGCCATCGTGATGATGCAGCCGAGATAGAAGAGCAAGGCGGTGGCCCCAATACCAAAACCGAATCGGTAGGTCGAGAGGGATGGAGTGTTTGGGCTAACGCTCATGATGGGTTGTTGATTTGGATTGATGCTGCTCCCCGTGAAGCAGCAGCATGTGAAGGAGATGAAAGCCGAAAACCAGAAGGAGAAATCCGGTGACCGCGGCAGTGTTCCCCAGCCCGGCAAGCGGCAATAGGAACAGGATGAGAAAGGGCAGGATGCAGCACAGAGCCATCCTGATGAGGTCTTTGTGAGAGGGCGACAAAGGCATGGCGTGGGTTTGTTGGTTGGGAGGCTTTCACGCCTCTACCTACATCAACGCCAGAGCGGCGATTCCCCCTCAGAATTTGTCAGTGCAGCGCCGAATTGTCACAACAACCTTAATTCGTCAGCAACAAACGCAGCTTTTGCTTGGCGTGGTAAACCCGCATTTCCACCGTCTTGAGGCTGCAACCGAGCATTTCGGCGACTTCAGCATGGGAATACCCCTCGAGGTTAGACAACACCAGCGCGGTTTTCAAATCGTTAGGCAATTTTTCGATCGCCTGGTGCAAGAGGGCGGTTTCCTCGTTGCGAGCCGCGGCTTCAGCGGGCGTAGGTGCTTCACCTTCGGTGTTGGCAATCACATCCATACTGTCCTCACTCGTTTCCACGGCGAAGTCTCCGGGGCGGCGCTTGCGTTTCCGCCCGTGGTCGCGGCAGAGATTGGCGGCGATGGTGAAAAGCCAGGTTCGCAGCTTCGCCTTAGGCTGATAGCGGGCTCGATTCCGATAGGCCTTGATGAAAGTTTGGCTCAGCAAATCCGCCGCCTCGCTCTCGTCTCGAATCTGCCGGTAGATGAAGCGATGCAAGGGCACTTTGTGTTGGCGAATCATTGCCTCCAGGGCAGATTCGTCGCCCGACTTGAACGCAACGACCAACTCCGCTTCATCTTCGGCGAAGACGGATTCGCTTTTTTTCTCCTCGGGGATGCCAACCGGCAACCACTGGTCCAATACCCGTTCGATCTGCCGAAAGGCGTCCGCTGGGGTGGGCAACTCAGACCCGAAAACTTGAGCATGACTCATGAATAATCCTTTCTACTTTGTTGGCCCAAAGTGGAATCCGATTAACCCAGAATCCACGCATCGGTTGCCCTTAACTCGGCACCGGTTGACGTGAATTTCAGCGTTGCGGAAATTGCTGGCTTTTCAACGCTGTTCTCAGCTTCTTTTTTGCGCGGTAAACCCTCATTTCCACCGTCTTGCTGCTGCAACCCAGCATCTCGGCCGCGGCTGCATGGGAGTGCCCTTTCCTGCGAGGTGAGAAACAGAGCCGTCTTCAGGTCGTGCAGGAAGCTGCTGAATCGCTTTGCGCAAAAGTGCGGCTTCTTCGTTCTGAGCTGCCTTTTCTCCAGGAGAGGGTTCTCCGGTTTCCGCGTTGTCGACGATTTCCATGCTGGCTTCGCTCGTTGCGGACGCAAAATCGCCGGGTCGCCGTTTGCGTTTGCGCGCATGGTCGCGGCACAGGTTGGTGGCAATCGTAAACAACCAGGTCTGAAACTTCGCCTTCGGCTGGTATCTCTCCCGATTCCGGTAGGCGCGGATGAAGGTTTCGGACGTTAGATCAGCCGCCTCCGATGCATCGCCAACATAGCGCATGATGAATCGGTAGAGCGGTTCCTTGTGTCGCGAAACGATCGTTTCGAGGGAAGTTTCGCCGCCCTCTTTGAACTGCCCGATGAGCGATAGTTCCTCCTCCGGAAGCATGAGCGATTGCGTTTTGCGCAAGGGAATTTAGAAATCACTCAATGCGTCGCCAGCCAAGTCGAGAAGCTTCTGATACTGCTCAACGGTAAGAACCGTTTTCATTTCGACCAAATGCTCGATCGTGGCCTTTTGGAGTGCGGCCTGCGCATGGTGAATTTCCTCAATAATGGCTTCGACTCTTGGCGTGTAGGTTTGGTCCTCTTTGAGAGCGACAGTCAGTTTTGCATTCGCAGCCAGAATCGCATCGCGAAGCTCACGTTCTCTCGACTCAAAACGGGTTTCCATGTCCTTGAGCTGCTCGTGTTGCTCGTGCGTGATTCCCAGTTGATGATGCAGCCAATCGTGAGGATCGTGTCCGCTTGCGCCGTGATGGCCTCCCATGAAAAACTTGAGGGCCAGCGTGCAGCCAACAGCGCAGCCAAGCAGCGCAGCCACAAAAACGCCAAAGAAAACGACAACCGGATTTTTGAAATTGAGCTTCATCGAATGCGCATTCTAAGGATGAGGCAATCCGAGAGGATTCGAGCCAAATACGTCCAGCGCAAAAAGCTGGCGCATGTGTTCGTTGGATTGAGCTTTGGAATGGATGGCGGTTACCGAACCAATCATCAAACCAAGCCCAACGGCGATGACGACAACGGCGAGCCCAAACTGCGGCAAGCTGAACCAGCCGGGCCAAATGAAGCCAGGTTGCTCCGGTTCGGCGGTTCGCACGGCGCGCAACACACGGCTTTCCAGATTCCCGGGAGCGGCAGGGATGGATTCTTCCCGAATTTCAGCAAGCAACTTGTCTAGGCGTTCTTCGTCCATTTTTGGGGAGAGGATTGAGTTTGGGGATGCTCATCGTCTCCTTAAACGCCGGAGCGTGGCACATCCCTCAAGGAGTATGGCCCGGATTCGCCTTGCTTCAATCGCCTTCTTTTTGCAGGCAACCTTCGTCGTGAAAGCAGCAGTTCACCTCAACGGTTACGTGAACCAGTCTCCATTCGGAAGAAAGGAGGTTTTTGTAGTGCTTTGGGGGCGGGGATGGTGGGTAGCCACTCCAATTTCCGCGGCATGAATTCCGGGTCCTATGGACCACACATGCAAATCGACGATTCGATTGTCTGCGTCATCTTCGATGCGTTCTTTGATCGTGCCGCGAATTGGTTCCGGGGCTTGGGCATCGAGAAGAACCGAGCCGTGCTCTTCAAAAGGCCAATCGACCATTTGGTGATCAGAATCGCACCAATGATGCCCATGAGCGGGGCCATCCAAATGGCCCCGAAGTATTTCGGCAGCCAAAAGGGCAACAATTGCAAGCTCTGAGGTTAGCGCGCCTGCAATCCATGCAGGTAGGCGGCACGCGGATTGTGGTCATGGCCTTCGTGTTCATGATCGTGTCCGTGACCGAGAACCAAAGCGGAAGCCGCATTCACAACGAGTCCAACGACCGCGACGAGGATGGCTTGATTGAAAGCAATATCTACGGAGAACAACATGCGTTCCACACTTTCCCATGCCATGATCATCGCGAAGACTCCAAGCAAACGGCGCCGGTAAATCCCCCCCAACGCATTCACCTTTCCCATACCGAAGCTGAATCGCTGGTCGTGGGCAAGACGCCTGGCAAAGATGTAAGCGAAGGCTGAAATTCCCAGAGCGACGGCGTGTGACGCCATGTGCAGTCCATCAGCCAGGAGAGCCATGGAACCAAAAAGAATCCCGGTGGCGATTTCCACCACCATCATGTGGTTGTAATGTCGATTACAATTAGCGTGCATGCCTCGCCGGATCGCTTTCTGTCCTGACCGAAGCTGTGCTCGTGTCGCCAATCATCAAGGTTTTCAAAGTGCATCGCGTATCGTAGTTGGTTCGGAAGCAATCAAGTTTCCATCGAGGTTGTATGGAATCTTGCCCTAATTTCCTCGATCCAGCAATAGAGGGTTGGCACGACGAACACGGTCAGAATCGCCACCGTCATGCCCCCGAATGTTGGAATTGCCATGGGCACCATCACATCGGAGCCCCGCCCGGTAGAGGTGAGCACCGGGATAAGGGCCAGAATCGTTGTCGCCGTGGTCATCATCGCTGGCCGGTTGCGGCGCACGGCGGCTTGGATGGTCGCTTCGCGGATTTCTTCCACCGTCTTTGGCCGATCCTTGTTAAAGCGCTGGGTCAAATACGTCCCCATCAGCACGCCGTCATCCGTGGCGATGCCAAACAGGGCCAGGAAGCCGACCCACACAGCGACGCTGAGGTTGATGGGGCGAACCTGGAACAATTCGCGCAGGTCGAAGCCGAAGAGCGATACATTGAGGAACCATTCCTGACCGTAGAGCCATAGCAGGATGAATCCGCCGGACCAAGCGACAAAGATGCCGGTGAATACCAAGAGCGTGGTGGTGACGTTCTTAAACTGAAAATAGATAATGATGAAAATGAGAAAGAGTGCCAGCGGGACGACCACCATCAGCTTCTTTTCCGCGCGAACCTGATTTTCGTAAGACCCGGTAAAGCGATAGCTGACACCCGCCGGGATTCCCAACTCGCCTTCCTGTTTTTTGCGGTTCAGGTAACGCGTGGCCTCTTCCACCACATCGACCTCGGCAAAGCCAGGCTTCTTGTCAAAGATAACGTAGCCTACCAGGAAGGTGTCTTCGCTCTTGATCGCTTGGGGGCCGCGGACGTATTCGATTTCAGCCAATTGCCGGATCGGAATCTGGGTGCCGTCCGGCGCCGGAATGAGGATGCCACCGAGGCTTTCGATGGTGTCGCGCAACTCACGCTGGTAACGAACCCTGACTGGATATCGCTCGCGACCTTCCACGGTTGTCGTGACGCGGCGACCGCCGATGGCAACTTCGATCACGTCCTGGACGCTCTTAATATGCAGGCCGTAGCGGGCGATGGCTTGGCGGTCGATATGAATCTCCAGATACGGCTTGCCCACGATGCGGTC
>TARA_R110002096_G_scaffold147007_2_pt1 | contig 22447 bp, 21 predicted proteins | sample TARA_R110002096 | Tara Oceans TARA_R110002096 (sample SAMEA4397295) | marine metagenome | biome: Polar Biome; feature: [DCM] deep chlorophyll maximum layer (ENVO:01000326); material: water (ENVO:00002006), including particulate matter (ENVO:01000060) such as... | depth 35 m
CGGCCGCTGCTCAAAACTGACATTTACTCATACGCGAAAGCCACTATATCTGTGGTCAATACAGCTTTGCCAAAGACAGGTCTGATGAACATCACGGAAATCGTTGAAAATTTCTCCTATCTGGATGAATGGGAAGATCGCTATAAATACGTCATCGAACTGGGCAAGGAACTGGAACCTATGCCGGAAGTGCTGCAGGTCGCTGCCAATAAGGTCACAGGCTGTGCCAGCCAGGTTTGGCTCTCCACTTCAGTGACCGAGCAGGATGGTGAAAAAATATTGCATTTTCTGGGCAACAGCGACGCCCATATTGTTCGTGGCCTGGTCTGCATCACACTGGCAATTTTCAATGACAAGACAGCGCGCGAGATCGTCGATCTGGATGCGGAAGCCATTTTTGACAAGATCCAGTTGCGCGAACACATCTCATCGCAACGCTCAAATGGCCTGAATTCCATGCTGCAAAGAATTCGCGCAGAGGCACAAAACGTCCTCGAGAGTGCCTGAGCGATGATGCAAGAGCGGTTCCCCCCTGGCCGAGCGGGCTGCAAACCAACTGACTGCGATCAGACGCAAAAAAGCCCAAAGAAATGATCTTCGGGCTTTTGGTCATGCGCGTTCCTGCTGTCCGGTCAGAACCGGCACAGGCTGGTTACTTCTTAGGGCGGCGTCCGCGTTTCTGGGTGCCGCGACCAAGGCCCATCTGTTTGGCAAGCTCGGATCGTGCCCGTGCGTAGCTTGGGGCAACCATCGGATAATCCGGCGCAAGACCCCATTTTTCCCGATACTCTTCCGGTGACAGATCATAATGCGTGCGCAGATGGCGTTTCAAAGATTTAAACTTCTTGCCGTCTTCCAGGCAGATCAGATATTCCGGCGTGATCGAGCGTCGCGGAGAAACAGCAGGCACCAGAGGCTCCGGCTCGGGTTCGTTGTCTTTTTCACTGATATTCAGCAATGCCTGATGTACGTTGGTAATGATTCCCGGCAGATCCGAACCTGCAACCGCATTATTGCTAACATAAGCAGCAACAATATCAGCGGTAAGGTCAATCAGTTCGCTCTCTACCAAACCAGCTGAACTTGTTTCACTCATCGAATTATACTCCATGTATGTCTATATCTAAAACTATATCGGCTGTATCTAAGGCAAGTGTTGTAAAATAACAACCACAAATCTGGAAAAACAATTTCCGCGGGAAATGTATTGAACCAGGGTTCGTTATTGGGACCTTCGCTATTCGTGTGAAAAAGATTTAACGATCTTAATCGAAACACCAACTCAAAAACCGCTTCAATTTGACGCATGGCCAGACGCACCGAAGTTCAACTTCGGTGCGCTAATAAATATTCCACATATTTATAGTTGTGTCGGTGTATTCACCGTGTATCGAGCGACATCATTCCAACGCACTCGGTTGGCGTTGTTCATCGCTCAAAAAATCTTCCATCGCTTCGCAGCGAGTAGAGGGTTCCGGCCGATACCCTACAATATAGGCACTGCGGGCCAACAAATGTGAAGAAATGGGTGTTGTCAGCAGAAAGAAAATAATGGCCGCAATCGCCCGTGTGACCACGTCAAGTTCTTGAGAGAAGACAGCCAGGGCCAGCAGCATCATACCGGAGCCAAGCGTGCCAGCCTTACTGGCCGCGTGCGTTCTGGTGTAAATATCCGGCAGTCGGACAAGACCAATAGCGGCGATAACAGCAAAGCCCGATCCGATCAGAATGAGAATGCCGGTGATGACAAAAACCAAATCCTGCATCATTTGTCTCCTGCTGCACTGTGCTGGACTTCCTGATTGATAATATTCATGTCCCCTTCGGGATCAGGTGCTTCATCCACCGTCGAGCCCCGGCTCAGCACATAGCGGGAGAACGCGACCGTAGCCAAAAATCCGATCAGACCGAGCGCAATGGCAACGTCGATATATAGAAAATAACCGGTTTTGATGCCGATCACAGCGATAAAACCTATTCCAACCGCAACCAGCATGTCGAGTGCCAGAACCCTGTCCGGTAAAGTGGGACCGCGAACAATGCGCACGATGATGAGCAGAAATGCTGAGATCAGCATGACCAGGGACACGTTGATCGAGATATCCAGAAAGCTTTCGGCAAAAATCATCGGAATGCCTCCATGATTTTCATCTCGAAGCCCTCTGCAATATCGCGCTTCAAGGCTTCCTCATCTGTCACGTTGATGGCGTGAATATAAAGCGTGCGGCGGTCTGGTGAAACATCAACCGACAATGTTCCCGGCGTCAGGGTGATCAGATTAGCCAATATGGTAATTTCAAAATCCCTGTCCACACGTAAGGGATAGGCGACAAAGGCCGGATTGATTGCCATGCGTGGCGACAGGACGAGCTTTGCCACAGACAGGGCGGACAGAACCAATTCATAGACGAACAGCAGGAACAGGCTGATTATCCGCCGCGAACGACTCATATAGCCAACCGTCCCGACCTGCTCGCGGATCAGCGACAATGCGAGCGCCGACAGCGCAAAACCAAACAACAGGCTTGGAAGACTGAATGAACCGGTGATCGCCGCCCAGACCAGGGCCATCAGAATGTTTATGAGAAACAGCGAGTTCATGTCCCGTCTCCTGATGTGTCGCCCTCTGACAGGCTGTCACCAGACCCGTTTTCCGGCTCAATTTCCGTTTCCGTCTGCGGCTGCGTTTCAGGTGCGACAGCAGCCTCGCCCAGAACAGCCCTGATATAGGATTGCTCAAACAGCAGCCCGCCGGCACCCCCTGCCGCAATATTGAGGTAAGGCCGGGGGAAAATACCGAGCGCAATCACCAGGGCGGTCAGACCGATAATCGGAAACAACAGGTCGCGCCGCTCTGCCGGATCAAGCTGCGGCATGGTGTGAACCGCTATGGACTCGCCATCGGGAGTTCCGACCGGGCCACCGCGCCAGAAACTCATGATCCAGATCCGGCCGACCGCAATCGTGGTGAAAAGTCCGGTCAGCAAAATGGCGGCCGCGAGCCAGCCATTGCTTCCCGCCAGCGAGGCCTGAACCAGGGTCAGTTTCGGCCAGAAGCCGGAAAAGGGTGGCAGGCCGGACACAGCAAAAGCCAGAATCAGAAACAGCGCCGAGAGAAACGGATCGCGCCCATAAAGTCCGCCAAGCTGGCGCAGATCATGGGAGCCGGCCTGACGGATCATCAAGCCGCACACCATGTAGAGCGCTGTCATCACAATCATGGAATGAACCGCATACAGAATCGCGCCCATCAGGCCAAGATCCGACGTCAGCGCAATGCCTGCCAGCATCGAGCCGATCCCGGAAATAACCAGATATCCCATTGTTCGGCGAATGTCGTTTTGAGCCAGAGCGCCAAGCACGCCGATCAGCATTGTCGCGGCAGCAATCCAGACCAGAACATCAGAAAAAATCAGCAATGAGCCGGGCATCAGCATCACCAGCGTGCGCAGCAGCGCATAGACACCGACCTTTGTCAGCAGACCGGCAAACACAGCGGAGACAACGATGCGCGGCGTATGGTAGGCGGCCGGAAGCCAGCTGAACAGGGGAAACGCGGCCGCCTTCATGGCGAATGCCACGAGATAAATCGCGGCAATGGTATGGATCGGGGCCCCTTCCGGCAGGGCTGCCACGCGAATTGCGATATCCGCCATGTTGAGTGTGCCAACCAGCCCGTACAGATAGCCGGTGGCAATCAGAAACAGGGTGGTCGCGATCAGATTCAGAAAGGCATATTTGACCGCACCGTCGAGTTGAGGCTTTTCGTTGCCAAGGATCAGCAGACCAAACGAGGCAATCAGCAAAACTTCAAACCAGACATACAGATTGAAAATATCGCCGGTCAGGAAAGCGCCGCTGACACCAGCCATCAAAAGCACGAGAAACGGAAAGAACCCGTAGCGCCGTTCATGGGTTTCAATTTCGATCAATGCGTAGAGCCCACAGAAAAACGCAACAAGGGCAGCGACCAGCGCCAGCAGTGCACTTAGAATATCAACTGCAAAGCTGATTCCGAAGGGCGGCAACCAGCGCCCCATTGTCATGACAATCGGCCCGTTATTGATGACATGCACAAGCAGCCCGATACAGGCAGCCACCAGCAATGCCAGTATGGCGATGGCGGTGCGGCCCTGCAGCGCGGTGTTTTTTCGCTGCGTGAGCAAAAATGCTCCGCCGAGCAAACAGATGATAATCGGCGCAATCACCAGCCAGTCCGCCAGCGCTGGTGTGTCAATCACCATCGCCTGGCTGATATCGGCGGCCTGTTTTGCGTGTTCTGCCATAGTGCGCTTTCTGCCCTAAACCATTGCCGGTTTGCATTGCATCGTTTGACCGGGGTTGCACGCCAGTCCTTTGCTTATCCAGATCAACTCATGGTTCAATGTCATCATGAAACGCTCTAGTACCCAGTCGGCGGAGCGGCTTCATCAACCGGTTCCGCGATCCGCATATTGTCGGTGTCATCCGTGCCCAGCTCCTGATAGGCGCGATAGGCCAGGGTCAGCAGAAAGGCGAAGAAGGAAAACGAAATCACAATCGCCGTCAGAACCAGGGCCTGGGGCAACGGATTTGCGATCGTCGGCGCGGCCACAGTCAACGAGTCCGGCACAATCGGCGGCACTTCACGGGTGAGGCGGCCACTGGTGAAAATCAGCAGGTTGACCGCATTGCCAAGCACCACAACCCCCAGAAGTATGCGGATGACATGAGGCGAGAGCATCATGTAGACCGCCGCGGTGAAAAAGATGCCGATCAGAGCGGCAAAAGCGACTTCCATTACAGTTTCTCCCGCTCTTCAAGCCCAAGGGCTATCGACGCAATGGTGCCGAGCACCACGAGATAGACCCCGATGTCGAACACCAGCGGGGTCGACAGCGAAAACTCGACCCCGAACAGCGAGGGATAGAACCACAGGCCGGTAAAAAACGGCACGCCTGCAAACAGCGAGACAATGCCCGACAGAACGCCCAGAATCAGGCCCGTGCCTGCTATCGACATGGGATGAAACACCAGCGCACGACGAACCGGTGGAACACCGCAAGCGACCCCGTAAATGGCAAAAGCCGAGGCGGCGATGAGCCCGCCGATAAACCCGCCGCCCGGTTCATTATGGCCGCGCAGCAGAACAAAAATCGAAAACAGCACCATCAGGCTTGTCAGATAAGGCGCAGTTGTCCGGAAGATCACTGTTCTCATATCGAAGTCTCCTGCGTGCGCGCTGCAGCATTGTCGGCGTTGGCGCCGGGAGTGGAAGCGGCAACAGCCCCCGGCACGGTCTCACCGCGGGGCTTCTTTCTGGAGCGCACCCTGACCAGGGCCAGAATAGCCAGACCGGCAATCGCCACCACCGAAATTTCGCCCAGTGTATCCACCCCGCGGAAGTCCACCAGAATAACGTTTACAATATTGCGGCCATGGGCGATTGCGACGCTGTGCTCGCGGAAAAAGTCAGACAATTCGGTGTTGAATGGCTGTTGTGACACCGCCAGCAGCAGCAAAAAGAAACCACCCCCCACAGCCACTGCAAGCGTGCCGTCAAATAAAGTCTTTCCGATTGAACGGTGATCGCTCTGGGAAAGATTGAGCCGGGTCATCACCAGGGCCAGAATGACTACGGACAGTGTTTCCACCATGAATTGGGTGAAGGACAGATCCGGCGCGCCGAACAGCATGAAAAGCAGCGCCACGGCAAAACCCTGAATGCCAAGAGCGGCAATGGCGGTGAGGCGGTTTTTGGCAGTCAGAACGGCAATCAGGCCAATTACCCCAATCGCCATGATACCCCATTCATAAAACTGCATCTGCGGCATTTCGGGCCAGGCCGGCAATTCATCCAGCACTATCAGCGGCACCAGCAGAGCTGCGGCAGTGGCGATGAAGGCGGCCTTCATATAAAGGTCCATTTGTCCCGGCTGCACCAGGCGGATCAGCTTGTGCGCCAGCAAAACCAAACCGTTCATAAACTGATCGAAACCCAGATCCGGACCCCAGCCGATTGCTGTCAGCAGCCGGTTCATAGCCGTGCGCATCGCCGTCAGGCGGAAAAACAGTATGATTCCAAGAAGTACGGTGATTATGGACAGAATCAGATTCATCTTTATAGCCGTCGGCACCAGATGCAACTCGGTTTCCAAAGGTGTGCCTGCCACGCTGGAGGCCATCGGTCCGATCAGATTGGTACTGGTCCATTGCAGCAGCAGAGCGGATGCAAGGCCGCAGATCGACAGAACAACCGGCCCCGCCAGCATCAGGACGGTGCCTTCATGAGCCGCTTTCGGCGTTTCGGTTTTTGCCCCCAGGAAAGGTTTGAAAGCAACTGCAAAAGCCATCATCACCATCATGGCGTTGCCAATAACTGCCGTGATGGTGAGAGCCAGAAATTGCGGCGACGCGCCCCAGATACCCAGATACAATTCTTCTTTTGCGACGAAACCGATGAAAGGCGGCAGGCCAGCCATAGACAAAGCTGCCAGAACCGCCGCGCCGAAGGTGACCGGCATGGCCCGTGCGAGGCCGCCGAGTTTCGTCAGGTCACGCGTACCGGTGCCATGATCGATGAGCCCGGCAACCATGAACAGAGTACCCTTGAACAGTGAGTGGGCGAACAGATAGAGCACCGCACCCTGGATTGCGATCTCGTTACTGGTACCGGTAAGCATCACCAGCAGGCCAAGCGAGGCAACGGTGGAGTAGGCAAGCATCAACTTCAGATCGGTCTGGCGTGCTGCCAGCATGGTTCCGAAGATCAGTGTCATGCCACCGAAAATCGGCAAGATGGTTGACCACAAGATCGTATCACCCATGATCGGCTGAATCCGCATCAGCAGATAAACACCGGCCTTGACCATGGTGGCGGAATGCAGATAAGCGGAAACCGGCGTCGGTGCCTCCATCGCGTTGGGTAGCCAGAAATGCAGCGGAAACTGCGCCGATTTGGTGAAAGCTCCCCCCAGAAACAGCAGCAGAATTGGCACATAATACGGGCTCGTCTGCAGCAGGCCGGGCTGGGTCAGAAGCGTCGACAGATCAGATGTGCCGGCGACCAGCTGAACCATGATGACACCAGCCAGCAGCGACAAGCCGCCACCGCCAGTCACTACCAGCGCCTGAAGTGCAGCGCGGCGCGAGCGTTCCTTGGCATGGTTGAAGCCGATCAGCAGGAAAGAGGTGATCGAGGTCAATTCCCAGAAGATGAACACGGTAATCAGATTGTCGGAGATCACCAGTCCCTGCATTGCCCCCATGAACAGAAACATGAAAGACAGAAACCGGCCAAGCTGCGGATGGCCTTTCATGTAACCGCCGGAATACAGGATGATGAATGTACCGATGCCGCTGATCAGCAGGGCGAACATCAGGCTCAGGCCATCGATGAGATAGGACAGCGGCCAGCCCATGCCCGGCCACCAGTCCCAGACACTGGCAAAACCGGCACCACCTGCGGTCTGGCCGATATACCCCAGAAAATGAACGAAAATGCCAGCCGGGACGAGCGCCAGAATCCAGGCGCCATTATGGCCGGCCACACGCACGATGAAAGGAGCCAGAGCTGCGGCCACAAAGGGAGCCAGAATGGCAATGAAAGTGCCATCAATTGCTGCGTTCAAAATTCCCAACCCCTGTTATTCCGATCTGACGGTAAGCCAACGCCTCACCCATTTGCAACAAAACCGGCCAAGGTGCAAACCCTGCAGTGTCATTTGCCATGCGCAGACCAGCCGCCACCACCCAAATTGGCTGCGCAGATCATCTGATCCACACCAGCCACCGCTGACAATCAGTATTATTGCTGCGGATTCAGTAAAGATCCCATGGATGTAGCACTATTTTCTCAAAATCTGATTCATCTGGATAGAGTTTGATACTACGGATAGGCTCTGTCTGCCGCCCTGCCCATTGCTTCGATGCGCCGGCGAATCAACTGCAGTTGCATCTCCACCGTGGACGGGTGCTCTTGGCGAATTATCAGGTCGGCGAATCTTCTGCCGGCGCTCTCCATGCGGTACCGCCCACAACAAAACCGGATCAGTCAGCCATATTGGTGCGTCACTCTTGTTGCTTCCAGGCAGACGTCCTATTTAAAGTGGTCCTGATACTTTCGAAAAGCAGCTTGCCATGACAAAACAAAATCGCACCCCGACCGTTATAAAATCCGAAGAAGAATGGCGTGCCGCACTGAGCCCTGACCAATTTCATGTCACCCGCAAACACGGCACCGAACGCGCCTTTTCCGGGCCCAATTGGGATCAGAAGTCGCCAGGTCTGTACCGCTGTGTGGCTTGCAATGAACCGCTGTTCCGCTCGGAAACCAAATTTGATTCCGGCACTGGCTGGCCGAGTTTTTTTGCGCCGGTGGACGAGCAGGCCGTCAACGAATTTGTTGATCGCAAATTGTTCGTGAAACGCACCGAGACCCGGTGTGCCACCTGTGACGCGCATCTCGGCCATGTGTTTGCGGACGGCCCGCAACCGACCGGATTGCGGTATTGCATGAACGGACACGCCCTCACTTTCGAGGCCGACGCCGCCGAATAGTCTGCCGACACGGTAGAATCGGCACCTGTGCCGGTCCTGCCACACCATTCAGAACGCTGTAGCACGCAAGAGAGCATCCATGACCGCAACACCCCCATCGCCAGAAAAACGGCAGACCTCACACACCCATCATGGCATTGAAACCAAAGATGCTTACGGCTGGCTGCGGGACGACAACTGGCAGGAAGTGATGCGCGACCCGGCGCTTCTGGCCCCCGACATCAGGGCGCATCTGGAAGCTGAGAATGCCTATACCGAGACGGCCATGGCGGATACCAAGGCACTGCAGGAGACGCTGTTTGATGAAATGCGCGGCCGCATCAAGGAAGATGACAGTTCGGTGCCAACGCCCGATGGCGCTTATGCCTATCTGACGCGGGAACTGACCGGCGCACAACATCCGCTTCTGGTGCGCACACCGCGTGATGGCGGTGAGGAGAGCATCCTGCTGGACGCCAATGTGGAAGCCGAGGGTCTGGCCTATTTCAGGCTGGGCGGTGCCAGTCACGCCCCGGACCACAGCAAACTGGCCTGGTCTGCCGATACCGCAGGATCGGAAAAATACCGGTTGAATGTGCGCGATCTGAGCAGCGGCGAAGACATGCTTGACCATATTGAGGAAACCACCGGCAGCGCTATCTGGGACGCCGGCAGCAATGGTATATTCTACACCGTGCTGGATGATCATCACCGGCCTTGCAAGGTGTATTATCACCGGCTTGGCACGGATCAGGCCGACGATACGCTGATTTACGAGGACCCGGATGCCGGCTTTTTCCTTGGCATCGGCAAGACCCTGTCCGGGGCTTATATCCTGCTGGACAGCCACGATCATGAAACATCGGAAGTCCGTGTCATCCCGGCAAATACGCCGCTGTCACCGCCACAACTGATTGCAGCACGGACCAAGGGTGTCCAATATTCACTGGAGCATCACAGCGACCGGTTTTATCTGCTCACAAATCGTGACGGGGCGGAGGATTTCAAGATTGTCACTGCCCCGGTGGATGATCCTGCGCCGGACAACTGGACCGACCTGGTGCCGCATGTTGCCGGCACTCTGATTTTGTCACTGACGCTGTTTGCCCGTCACATGGTGCGGCTGGAGCGGTTTGAAGGTCTGCCGCGCATCGTTGTGCGGGAGCTGTCTTCCGGCGAGGAGCATTCGATCGCATTCGATGAAGAGGCCTATGCGCTGGGCATGTCTGACGGGCTGGAGTTCGAGACAACCAATCTGCGGTTCTCCTACAGTTCGATGACCACGCCGGCACAGGTTTATGATTATAATCTGGACGACCGCAGCAGGACCCTTCGTAAAACCCAGGAAGTACCCTCCGGACATAATCCGGATGATTACAGGACGCGCCGCATTTTCGCACGGGCAGCAGATGGTGAGCGCATTCCGATTTCCATTCTGTATCACAAGAACACCAGGCTGGACGGCACCGCGCCTTGCCTCTTATACGGTTACGGATCCTACGGCATCAGCATGCCTGCCGGTTTTTCCGTAACGCGCCTGTCGCTGGTCGATCGCGGCTTCGTCTATGCCATTGCCCATATTCGCGGCGGCAAGGACAAGGGCGACCGCTGGTATCGCGACGGACGGCGTGACAAGAAAATCAACACGTTCAAGGATTTCATCACCGCCGGACGGTATCTGGCGCATGAAAACTTCACGTCAGAAGGCCTGATCATAGCCGAGGGTGGTTCTGCCGGCGGCATGTTGATGGGCGCCGTTGCCAATATGGCACCAGAGCTGTTTGCCGGCATCATCGCGGACGTGCCGTTTGTCGATGTGCTGAACACCATGCTGGACGACACCTTGCCGCTCACACCGCCGGAATGGCCGGAATGGGGCAATCCTTCGAAAAGCCACGATGATTTCCTGACAATCCAAAGTTACAGCCCTTACGACAATGTGGCGGCCAAGGATTATCCGGCGATTATTGCGCTCGGCGGCCTGACCGATCCGCGCGTGACCTATTGGGAGCCGGCGAAATGGGTGGCGCGGCTGCGCGAATTGAAGACCGACGACAATCTGCTGTTGCTGAAAACCAATATGGATGCCGGCCATGGCGGCGCGTCAGGCCGGTTCGACCGGCTCAAGGAAACCGCCTTTACAACCGCCTTTGCACTGAAAATTGTGGGCCGGGCGAAGGCTTAGCTCAGCAGTTGCGGTAGCTTGGCTCAGGACCCATTCATTCTGGCCTCGTTCTAGCGCTTTAATGGGCGGGTTTGAACACTACAAATGCGTTATACATCCAATCGCGAACCTTGTCGTTTGATGGTGTAATTCAGTTTGCGACATCCTACCAATAGGAATTTGTGTCAACACCGGTCATCCTTGGAAACCGTGACGAGTGCCGGCATTGAGCCCACAGTGACAGATGCTGCGCGGTGCCTGAACCAGTAAAAAGCGCGCAAAGCAGCCGTTGCTCAATCTCACTATTGTCTATGCTGCCCTCTAACGGATCGTTGGCAGGGAGGTGGTATCTCCAAAATACTTATCCGATCGGCTACCTTTTTTTCTTGACGCCCGTGGCGGGTCTGATTACTTAGCCATATGGATAACAATCTGAACAGCGTCTTTTCCGCCCTTGCTGATCCGACACGGCGCGCCGTGATCGAACGCCTAATCTCCGGCCCTGCCCCGGTGTCGGAACTGCACGCGCCGCATGACATGGCGATGCCCTCCTTTCTGAAGCATCTGGGCAAGCTCGAATCCGCGGGGATAATCCGTTCCAAAAAGATCGGTCGCGTCCGCACAGTTCATATCGAAGCTGCTCCAATTGCGGAGGCCGAAGATTGGCTGAACCGCCAGCGCAGTATCTGGGAAGGCCGACTTGATCGCCTATCCGCTCTTGCCGAACATCTTGAAAAGGAAAGTAATGATGGCTGACTTTGAAACCCTGATCCTGGAACGCGACATCGCCTGTTCTCCTGACCGGCTGTTCCACGTGATGACAAACCGTGACACGCGACAGAAGTGGAGCGCACCAGATAACGACAGCGTAGTGATCATTGACGAGTATGATTGCCGCGCCGGAGGTCATGAAAAAACCCGCTGCGGTCCGAAAGAAGCACCCGAGTTCAACACTGTTGGTCTTTTCCACGTGGTCACACCGGAGTTCTTGTCTTTCACGGAAACACTTTTCGTCGGGGGGCAGACAATGTCGATATCGCTTTGCAGCCACGAAATATCGAAGAGTGAAACGGGCAGCGCTCTGCGCGTCACTTTGCAAATCGCCAGCCTCGCTGGGTCGGATCTTTTCAAAGATTACAGCAATGGTTGGTCTTCGGCGCTCGATAATCTCGCCGCACTCGCTTCCAGTTCAGATCAATCCTGACAGAATGGTCTGCCATTTGTCGGTTCTAATAAATTGTGAAGTCGGAATGTGTTCATTGCGGCCATTGGTGAGAACGCAGCGAAAGCTCACTTCGTCCACACTTCGGTTGTTGCTGTCGGCTGCAGCGAATGACGGCTTCGGGACAACACTGCCGCGCTGGCAAACAATCTGTGGTCTGATTGCGACCCACCGTGGATGTCCACTTTCGGGACGAGCCTTTACCGATAGATGCACCTGTCAGGCTACCTTTTTTTGAAAACCTTGGGGTTTCCTCTCCTGTAAAAGCCGTGATTCAAGTGAGCAGGAGGACCTGCTCAAGTCTGATCATGGTGAATCGATCTCTAATCCTTGAAAGGCGCCATGCCGATGCGGGCCAGTTCATCGGCGCGTTCATTCATGTCGTGGCCAGCATGACCCTTGACCCAGTGCCAGGTGATCTGGTGGCGTTTCAGGGCTTCATCAAGCGCCTGCCACAGATCGACATTTTTTACTGGCTTTCTGTTGGCGGTCTTCCAGCCGTTTTTTTTCCAACCATGAATCCAGCCGGTGATGCCACCTTTGACATATTGGCTGTCGGTCCACAGTTCCGCTCGGGTTGGTCGTTTCAGGGCATTGAGCGCCTCGATTGCCGCCGTCAACTCCATGCGGTTATTGGTCGTATCCGGCTCACCGCCATACAGCTCCTTGCTGGTATCGCCATGGGTGAGGATTGCCCCCCACCCGCCGGGACCGGGATTTCCCGAGCAGGCACCATCGGTATAAATTATCACGGCCGCGTCACTCATACATCAATTCCGTAGGCGGCAACGCTGTCCACATCCATGTGAAAGCCGAGTTTCTTCATGTATTCCAAGGGGTTCTTTGGAACCACCAGCGCGCCGGGTGGAACCCGCAGCCAGTCATGCAGGCGGGTCAGCAAAAAGCGCATCGCCGCGCCGCGGGCCAGCACCGGCAGGGCATTCAGTTCCTCCGGCGTCAATGGGCGCACGGAGCTGTATCCTTCAATCAGCGCGCGCGCCTTGGTGACGTTAAACGCATTGTCGCGTTCGAAACACCAGGCATTGAGACAGATCGCAAGGTCGTAGGCCAGCATTTCATTGCAGGCAAAATAGAAATCAATCAGGCCGGAAAACCTGTTGTTGAGAAAGAACACATTATCGGGAAACATATCGGCATGAATGACGCCCGAAGGCAGATCCGCCGGCCAGTTCTCCTCGAGAAATTCCAGCTCCGCATCTATGGTCTGGGCGAGGCCCTTGCGCACTTCGTTGGCACGGGAACGCGATTGCTCGAACAAGGGCCGCCAGCTTTGCTGGTCGAGATTGTTTGGCCGCACAATGGCAAAATCCTGACCATCCTTGTGCAGTTCGGCAAGCGCCTGTCCAACCATGGTGCAGTGTTCCACATGCGGGCGTTTAACCCACATGCCGTTGAGAAAGGATATGATTGCTGCCGGTCGCCCCTCAAGTCTGTTGAGGGTGCCGCCGGATTTGTCATGAATTGGTATCGGACAGGCCAGGCCCTTAGCGGCCAGATGATCCATCAGGCCGAGAAAAAACGGCAAATCATCAACATCCACTCGTTTTTCATAAAGCGTCAGAATGAACTGGCCCTGATCCGTGCCAAGCAGGAAGTTGGAATTTTCAACCCCCTCGGCAATACCCTTGCAAGAGGTCAGATCGCCGATATCGTATAATGTGAGAAATTGCTGCAGCGCCTCATCGCTGACATCCGTATAAACCGCCATAACTGCTAAACCGCCGCTTCCATCTCTGCGACTTTCTCGCGCAATGCTCTTGGCAGGGTGAAGACGACATCCTCATCCACCGTGTGCTCCAATTCAACCGTCACATCAAAGCGCGAGCGGAACGCATCTATCACCTCATCGACCAGCACTTCCGGGGCTGAGGCACCTGCGGTCAAACCAATGGAGCGCACGCCCTGCAATGCAGGCCAGTCAATATCACCCGCTCTTTGCACAAGATGAGCCGCGGCAGCACCGCTGCGTTCGGCAACCTCACGCAGGCGCTGCGAATTTGATGAGTTCGGCGCGCCCACCACAAACACCACATCGCTTTTGGCAGCAATCGCCTTGACGGCTTCCTGCCGGTTGGTGGTGGCGTAACAGATATCTTCCTTATGCGGCCCAACAATGGCTGGAAACCGCCGTTGCAGAACACCGACGATTTCGCGTGTATCATCCACCGATAGGGTGGTCTGGGTGATCCAGGCCAGATTATCGGGATCCTGCGGCCTGATCGCTTCGGCGTCGGCGATGGTTTCGATCAGTGTCACAGCGCCCTGCGGCAGTTGTCCCATCGTTCCGATCACCTCCGGGTGGCCCTTGTGGCCGATCAGCAGAATTTCGCGCGCCCGTTTGCGATGAATCTGGGCTTCCTTGTGAACCTTGGACACCAGAGGACAGGTTGCATCGATATACAGCATGTTGCGCGCTGCAGCGTCTTGCGGCACGGCTTTTGGCACGCCGTGAGCTGAGAATATAACCGGTTGATCCGTCTTCGGGATTTCATCCAGCTCATCGACAAAAACCGCGCCCTGGCGGCGCAGACTGTCAACGACATATTTGTTGTGCACAATCTCATGGCGCACATAGACCGGTGGGCCATAGACTTTAAGAGCGAGCTCGACAATTTTAATTGCACGGTCGACACCTGCACAAAATCCCCGCGGGGCGGCCAGATACAGCATCAGTGGCGGTTTTTCCGCTGCAGACATGTCAGGCAGGCTCCTTGATTGGACCGAAGATTTTTCAGCTTGAGCGCTGTGTATCATTGGCCAAATGGGATGGCAAAGCAGGATTTGCATCCCGCGGCAGGAAAATTGGCCTTCTGTTTGCGCAAGGCGTCGGGCCTGAGCCAGCAAAATGTGCAGCGCAGCCCTGGATCTGCGGAAAGCCCGGAATAACCATTGCCGATATAGGGACAGCTGATTATGTTGCAACCAAACCGCCCTTGCCATTCAGTAGAGATACGGCGGCATGTGGCGGCGGCCCCGCAATAACAACCGGAGATACCCGATGGCTTTTGAACTTCCCGAACTTCCCTATGCCTATGACGCGCTGGCACCCTATATGTCAGCCGAGACGCTGGAATTTCACCATGACAAGCATCATAACGCCTATGTAACTGCCGGTAATGATCTGATCAAAGGAACAGAATACGCCGATATGTCGCTGGAAGACGTGGTCAAAAAGAGCCACGCTGACAAGCCCGGCCTGTTCAACCAGGCCGGTCAGCATTACAATCACATTCATTTCTGGCAGTGGATGAAGCCAAATGGCGGCGGATCAATCCCCGGTAATCTGGAAGCGAAAATCAACGCAGATCTGGGCTCTGTTGCAGAGTTTCGCGATGCGTTCATCAATGCCGGCAAGACCCAGTTCGGGTCCGGCTGGTGCTGGTTGGCGCTGAAAGGCGGCAAGCTGGAAGTGATGAAAACACCGAACGGCGAGAACCCGCTGATTCACGATGCAACGCCTCTGCTGGGCTGCGACGTTTGGGAACATTCCTACTATATTGATTACCGCAATCTGCGGCCCAAATATCTTGAGGCATTTTTCGATAATCTGGTGAATTGGGACCATGTCGCCGAGTTGTATGAAGGCGCGTCCTGATTACCAGAGATTGCATGACGCGTGAATGGCCCGACTGCAAAGCCGGGCCATTTTTTACTCACGAATCCGTGATAGCGGATAAGCTGCAGCAGCGGTGACAGCTTGCCGATCGTATGTTTTACTGCAGCTGGAATATCCCCCACCTCAACTGGAGATGCGCATGAAGAAAATTTTCAAATTGGCTGTCGTACTGGGTCTGACCAGTGCCAGCGGTCTTGCTTATTCAGCTGGCGATCCAATCGCCGAACGCAAGGCAATGATGAAAAATGTCGGAGCCTCTGCCGGTGCCGCCGCCGCCATGATCAAGGGCAATACACCGTTTGATCCCCGCGTTGCTCTGCTGGCCTTCCGCACCATGAATGCAGTTTCCCTCGGTTACGGGTCGAAATTTCCCGCCGGCGCTGAGTCCGGTGGAGAGAGCAAGGCAGGGCCTAAAATCTGGGAAGACCCGGATGGCTTTGCTGCAGCGGTCGCCAAATTGCAGGCCGACACGGCCGCTGCAATAGCAGCGCCGGCAACCGATCTGGACGCGTTCAAGGCACAATTCGCCCAGGTTGCGTCAAATTGCAGCAGCTGCCACGAAACCTACCGCATAAATACCAAGTGATCCCTCGAAAGTCCTGCTAATGCTGCGGCATCTGATTAAATTCGGACTCGTACTGGGTCTTCTTGGCCTGGTCGTGTTCTGGTATCTGACGATGCCGCAGCCCTTATCCGCCGATGAACTCCCCGCCCATAGGCCCGACCCGGAGCAAGGTGGCTATATATTTGCCGCCAGCGGTTGTTCGTCCTGTCATGCTGCGGAAAAAGCCAAGGGTGACGACAGGCTGATCCTTGGGGGCGGTCGCCGTTTTGAGACGCAGTTCGGAACTTTTATCGCGCCCAATATCTCGCCCGACCCGAAGGCCGGCATCGGGTCGTGGAGTGCGCTTGATTTCGTCAATGCGGTTACGAAAGGCGTGAGCCCTGACGGCGCGCATTATTATCCGGCGTTTCCCTATACGTCCTACAGACAGGCGAAAATCACCGATATCCTGGATCTGAAAGCCTATATGGATACGCTGCCGCCGGTCGCTGATCCGGCACCTGAGAATGAGGTTGGTTTTCCCTTTAATATCCGGCGCGGGCTGGGCCTGTGGAAAATGCTTTTCATGGATCAGGCGCCCTTTGAGGACGAACCTTCGCAAACTCCCCAGGTCAATCGCGGTGCTTACCTCGTCAAAGCGCTTGGACATTGTGCGCAATGCCACACACCGCGCAATCTTCTGGGTGCTGCCGATAATACAAGAGCTTTGGCCGGAGCACCCAATCCAGAGGGCAAGGGCTTCATTCCAAATATCACGCCCCACCCGGACGGCATCGGCAGTTGGTCGGAACAAGATATCGCCTATGCTCTGGAAACCGGCTTCACACCGGAATTTGACAGCCTTGGCGGATCCATGGTCGCGGTTGTGGAAAATACTTCGCAACTGACCACGCAAGACAGAGAAGCGATTGCAGCCTATCTGAAATCGGTTTCGCCGCTGCCCAAAACCGGCCCAGAATCATGATCACAAAACTGTGGTCACTCCACCCGAAATTGCGTTTTACACAACCGTAAAAAAAGTGCTAACTTTCACCCGGGTGCCTGAATTTAGTTCGGGAGAATTTCGGATGAAACGTAAACACTCTTTTATCTCAACCTTGAGCAGCCTTATGGTGGCGATCTTCATGATCGCGGCCTATTCAACGGTTGCGGAAGCACATCGCTCCAGTAGTGGTGCCAGTATCACATTTGGATTCAGTAGCGGCGGCTCCGTTTCACGAGGCCATCCTGATCGTTATCGGCGCTACCCACGGCGGAGCTACGACCGTAGATATTACAACCGTGGTCACAGCCATGTGATAACCCAGCCCCGGTACATCTATCCGCAGCGTCACAGTCATTCCCGCCGTGCATCAGCTCATGTCAACTGGTGCATAAATCGCTATCGGAGCTATGACGTTTATACCGATACGTTCCAGCCTTATCATGGCCCACGCAGACGGTGTAATTCGCCATATTGATTGACCAGACAAAGGCCGGGCCGGGCCCGGCCTTTGTCGTTTCTATGAGTGCGCAAATTCCCAGTATAGTTGACGCGCTTTCGCGGACACCGGCCCCGGCTGAAACTCGCGATCTTCAAACCGTGTTACCGGCATGATTTTAGAGTAATTTCCGGTTGAGAATATCTCATCGGCATTGCGGAAATCATCATAGGACAAAGTGGTTTCAAACACGTCCAGTCCGGCCCCGCGCAATAAACCGATGACACGCTGGCGGGTTACACCGTTGAGGAATGTGCCATTTGGCACAGGCGTTGCCACTTTTCCGTCTTTCACCAGAAATGCATTTGCTGTTGCAAATTCGGCCACATTGCCGAGCATGTCGCAACACAGTGCGTTCTGGAATCCTTTGGCCTCAGCTTCCCGCAGCATGCGACCATTATTCGGGTAAAGACACCCCGCCTTGGCATTCACCGGCATGGTATTGAGGCTGGGACGTTGAAAACCGGTGACTGTCGCGGTGAAGCCAGTGGGCGCAGGCATCGGCGTGTCATACAGGCACAGGGCAAAGCGGCTGCTGTGCGCAGCAGGCGGCACCGACATGAAGCCACCCTCCTCCGCCCAATACATGGGCCGCACATAAAGCTCTGCATTTTTTCCGAAACGGGCAAGTCCCTCATGGCACAATTCAGCGATTTCTCCCGATTTCATGGTCGCAGCCAGACCAAGAACCGTGGCAGAATTGTTGACCCGCTGGCAGTGCAGGTCCAGATCGGGCATCACCCCCTCGAAAGCACGGGCGCCATCAAACACCGATGATCCAAGCCACATGGCATGGCTGCGCGGGCCTAGAATCGGCGGGTTACCCTCAAGCCATTCTCCGTCCAGCCATGTCCATGTCTGTGACCAGTTTGCCATATGTTCTCCAAAAGATGGTCGTGTGATGCCGAGCAAGACTACTCGGCCTGATTGAGACTCTGTTGCAATGCCTGGACACGGGCCAGGCTTTGAACGACGCTTTCCGCATAGGCCGGAGCAGATTCAGACAGCACTCCGAGCGCTGCCTCATAGGCCACAACAGCCTCGGCCAGAACCGCAGCGTCCTGTTCCCGGTCGCCCAGCATATGCAGGACATTGCCAAGATTATTCTGCGTTACTGCCCATCGGGTCGGGTCTTTTGCCCTGTCGAACTCATCGAGCGCCGATCGGAATGCGATAAGCGCCAATTTCAAAGACTCAGTGCCCTCTTCCTGTTCTCCAATAGCAACCAGCGCATTGCCCAGACTGTGCTGGGCAGTTCCCCATTCAACAGGAGACGTATCGCGCTCCAACTGACTGATTGCTGCGTTGAACGCAGCAGCAGCTTCGCGCAATGTTTCAACGCTGCGCAGCCGCGTCCCCAAAGCCATCAGCGTCGCACCCAGATTGATCTGGGTGACTGCATGAGCCTTGGGCTGATCTTCGGCAGTGCGCACTTCAAGTGCGGCTTGATAGGCCACCGTCGATGCCTTCAGAATCGCTGGGTCATTGTCTTTTTGACCCAGCGACTGCAGGGCCGCTCCCAGATTGTGTTGCACCGCGGACCATTGTTGGGGAAAGCGCTCCGGGCTCTGCTCTTTCAGGACTTCCCGATAGGCAGTGACGGAATCCGCCAGCAGTTGCGAGTCAGATTCCCGTGCGCCCAATGCGTTCAAGGCTTCTGCGAGATTGCTCTGGATCATGGACCATTTTTCGGGGTAACGGCTGCGCGGCGTTTCTGAAATCGCCGCCTTGAATGCGTCAATAGCCAGACCGATTTCCTGAAACCGGTTGGTCAGTTTTCCAAATGTGGAGCGCGCGACACCCATCTCATTCTGGACCCGCACCCAATCGTCAGACAGATTGTAGCGGCCGAAGGTTTCGCTTGCTGTGCGGAAATTATCGAGTGCGCTCTCCATGCGCTGGGGATCATTTGCCTGTAAGCCAAGCAGAAAACCCGCCCCGGCAACGGAATGATAAAGAGTTCCCTGCTGTTGCTCCGACCAGGAGGCTGCGGCATTTTCGGTCAATGGCGAAAGCCGATCCACCGTGTTCTGCATGCCCGCTGCAATCAGCTCTGTATCGAGTTTCGCTGTAACATCTGAGGAGAGCCAGACTTTTGCGGCCAACAAAGCGGCATGATCCGCGTCAAAATCCGCAGGCAGCGAAATCTGATCGATATCAAACAGGCCGCGGTCCGCTCCTACGGGATAGGTTGTCAACAGGTCCAGCCGTTGCGCGTCAGGCGAAACTTCGCCCCAGACCAACACATCCGCGCCGGTTGTTCGCAAAATATCCCGGCTCAGCGCTCTGGTCTTTGCCAGTTGCTGCAGCATGCCAGCGCCATCTGGCGCAATTGAGCAGTCCAGCATCTGCAGTTGCATCAGCGGCTCGTCGGTGCCCTGAAAATCTTCAAGTGCAGCACTGATCCGCGCACGCTGGGAATTTTCCACATCGTTGAACAGGGGTGCAAGAATAACCTGAAGCTGCCGGCTTTCGGTGTCGATCAGATCTGGCAAAGTGCGGTCAAGACAGGCTTGTGCCGTTTCACGCACAGGTTTCGGACCCCATTGCTGATATGCAAGTACACCTGCTGCGCCCAGTCCTGCCGCGACAAGAAAGCCGATGATCCGCAAGCCCCAATTGGGGCGTCTTTTGGCTGGCGCAGGTTGAATATGGTCGCTCGCGCGGGCAGAGGATGGCGCGTCCCGATCGGCTTCCTTAGGCGCTGCGTGGCCCGGCCGCCATCGGGCTGGCTTTGGCGAAAGCGCGCCAGGTGACACCGCGTCTTCCGGCACACCATCTTCCGGATAATCCGTTCTTTTTTTGTCGCTCACCTGACACTCCTGATCCGCTCGAAAGGGCGGAGCGGCCTTGTACGCGCCGCAAATGTGTGGCGTCAACTCCAGCCAACATCGCTGTGTTCCCACCGGCCTGAATTGAGGCTGCGGCGCGCCAGCGCTTCAAGGCTTTTTGGCAACTGCCCTTTCAATCTGCCGAAGTTGCGTTAAGCTTGCACCCTACACGGATTCAAACCTTCTCACCAGATGAGTCACCATGCCTTACGCTGTCTATGTGTTCGATGCCTATGGAACACTGTTCGATGTTCATGCCGCCGTGCGCAAACACGCTGACACCATCGGGCCTGATGGTGCGCGCCTGTCAGAGATATGGCGCGCGAAGCAGCTGGAATATTCCTGGGTGCGCGCATTGATGGGTCGTTACCAGGACTTCTGGACCCTGACCGAACAGGCGCTTGACCACGCCTTTGCCTGTGTTCCAAGCGCCGATCCCAAATATCGCGCAGCTTTACTGGATGCCTACCGGGAACTGGATTGCTATCCGGAGGTTCCCGCCGTGCTGCGCACGCTGAAAGAGCATGGTGCACGGATCGCCATCCTGTCCAATGGTTCTCCTACGATGCTCGACAGCGCAGTGCGCTCGGCCAAGATCGATACATTGCTCGATGCGGTTCTCTCCGTCGACGAATTGCAGACCTACAAAACCGCCGAGCCGGTCTACGAAATGGCGACCACGTCGTTTCGCGTCTTTCCGCAAGCCATATCGTTTCAATCCTCAAACCGGTGGGATGTCGCCGGCGCAACAGCCTTTGGTTTCCGTACAGTGTGGGTCAACCGTACCGGCCAGCAAGACGAATATCGGGATTTAAGCCCGTCCGCAGTGCTGGCTACGCTGGATGGTCTTCCAGCCCTGGGGTAAACCCGAGCACCAGTGCGGTGACGCTGCATTGTAGGTATCACAGCCACCGCCAATCGAAGCTGGTGTGGGTTGAACTTCAGTGCCAGTATTTCTATTAGGTTGCATTGACGAACCTCCCATTGTCATTCCCGCTTGAAAGTTTCTATGTCGCAAAAACAAATCTTTGACGGTACTTTTGTGCTTTTGGGTTTCGGCTCCATTGGCAATGCCGGACTGGACATCATTTTTGACCATATCGATCTGGACGCCGAAAAATTCTTCGTCGTGTCAGATGGCTTTGACCGCGCTGCCATGCATCAGGACCACGGAGTTGCCTTCGTTGAAAGCCGAATTACAGAGCAGAATCTCGATGAAATTCTGGATGGTTTCTTCAAGGAGGGTCCGGGGATTCTGGTCAATGCTTCTGTCAATATCTGCAGCAAGGCACTGATCGGATATTGCCAGCGCCGGTCCATTCTCTATGTCGATACCAGTTTTGAAATCTGGGCGGATCAGGTCGGTACAGATGACATGATCAATAATGGTGGCCGGTTCAGCGACATCCAGACGGCCAAAAAACGGTTTGCCGGCGGGCCGACTGCGATCACCTGTCACGGAGCAAATCCGGGCATTGTCAGTCATTTCGCCAAACGCCTCGTCAACATGCTTGCTCAGGATGAGCTGGGTGACACATACAAGACGCCTCGCTCCCGGACCGAGTGGGCAAAGCTGGCACAGCAACTTGGTATCACATCGCTGATCATCACCGAAATGGACAGTCAGCGTGCGCTGAATCCGTCATGTGAAAAGATAGCTTTGAACACCTGGTCGATCCACGGGCTGCTGGAAGAGGCATCGGAGAAAATCTGCGTCCCCTTCGGAACCCATGAACCCGTGCATGAGCGCATTGCGCCTTTTGTCTTTGAGGCCGAAGGCGTGCGCTATCTGGAGGTCGATACCCGCTCGGCGCATTATCACTCGCTGGGTTATTCCCCAACCTTCGGCGTTTTTACCGGCATGATTATTCCCCATGTGGAAGCTTTCACGATTGCCAATTATTTTTCGCTGCACGAGGACGACAAGCGGATTTATCAACCGACATCCTATTTCTGCTATCAGCCATGTCCGGCGGCGCTGAACACCATCAACAATGCGTCCCGGAATGGCTGGCACCCGGACGGTCCGG
>TARA_R110002096_G_scaffold21494_16_pt1 | contig 22432 bp, 24 predicted proteins | sample TARA_R110002096 | Tara Oceans TARA_R110002096 (sample SAMEA4397295) | marine metagenome | biome: Polar Biome; feature: [DCM] deep chlorophyll maximum layer (ENVO:01000326); material: water (ENVO:00002006), including particulate matter (ENVO:01000060) such as... | depth 35 m
GGCGCGGGCCAACCGGTCAAAACTCTTGGCCGCCCTGCGCCCGGTCCAGATCAGGGCCAGTTCCGGATGCAGGCTTTCGGCGAGTTCCCGCAAAGAGGACAGCGGGCGGCTTGGCGGATATTTCAGGATATGCACCACCATCAGGGCCTCATAGGCCTCGGCGGCGGCGAGATTGAGCATCAGGGCCGCCGCGCCGCGATCCTTTTCGGCATAGGACCACGCCCCGGCGAGAAAAAGACGGGCAAGCGGAAAGGCGTGATCATAATAGCCTTGGGCGCGGGCGAGATGCGTCGCCGCCGGCGGGCGCTCGGGCCGTTGAAACAGGTCTTCGCTGATCTCTCCCCGGCTATAAATCACCGTCCCCCGGACCTGAATTTCGTCATAGGCGAGATAGCCGTTGCGCAATTTGCGGTCAATGCGGCCCTTGGTGTCGGCGAACCCCAGCCGTACGGGAAACCCCACCTCGCCGGACCGGTTCAGTTCTGCCACCGCGCGCTTGAGCGGGGCGAGGATATCGCAGAGGTGGGCCGAGACGATGACCATCAGGTTATAGCTGTAGGCGCGCTCAGTGGGGCGGAGCGTGCTGTCCGGGGTCCAGTGATCCTCGGTGAAGCAGCCGTGCAGGATGATATGGCGGATGCGGCTCGGAGTGTAGCGATCCCGGGGGTCTTGGGTGGGGACGGCCCGCCGGACCAGAAAATCGGCGATATGCCTGAGGTCCGTCTGGACCTGTTGCGGCAGATGGGCAAGGGAAAATTTCATGCGCTTTCCCCTTCACACCCAGTCGTCATTCCCGCGCAGGCGGGAATCCAGAACTCTGTGGGACGATGGGGGGAAATCTCCGGGAATTTTACACGGTCGGGTAAGTTGTTGGTTAACAAGCACAGATCATCTGTGCTAAGACATTGGCTAGCCATGTCAGCCTCCTAATCAGGTTGGTGTGGTCAGGGCCATGCGGGTGTTCGCGCACCTTCATGGTCCGTTTTAATAAACGCTTAGAGACATATACTTAAGGAGCGTTATGAGCTATATATATCACCAATGAGTTTTATCGTCAATATATATCGCTCATAAATGATACTAAACGCTCATTTCTTGGAGTAAATATGATAACAGCGGAACAATTGCGCAGCGCACGCGCGCTGGTAAGAATGGAACAAAAAGAACTGGCTGAAAAGACAGAAATATCGGTTCCCACCATTCGTCGCTTAGAGGGGGCAAGTGGCATTTTAAGCACAAGTGCCGAAAGAATGCATAGATTACAAAGCGTTCTTGAAGCCGCAGGCGTAGAGTTCATCCCCGAAAACGGTGGCGGTGCCGGGGTGCGTATGAAGAAATAGGCTGCATTCTTGTGAAGGCAGATATCCAGAATTCGAATTACAGTGAATTACAGTAACATGGTGTCATTGCGCGGTAAGTAATGGGATATTATATTCACATATTTATTATAATGTACGAAATCTAAAAGGAATAAATTAGAGGAGATACAGTATGACAACAATATGCTTTAAGTTAGATATTGACGACGAGATTGGTGAAAAACATTGGTTTAGTGTAAATGTTGAAACTGGATAAAAGGAACAGTGCGAATGAATGTTCAAGTTGGTGAACTTGATAATGATGAAACTTTAAATTCGCAAGGTATTGATTTGTCACCTGCTGAATGTAGAGCTGTGGCAAACATGTTATGCACGGCGGCGACTATCCGGGAGCAAGAAGATTCAAAAGATGTGAGTAATTTTCATCACGAATAATCAGAATAAGGTTGCCCGATTATGCGCATAGAACGTGAAGGGTATGTAGACGCCCTGACCCCCATATTAAAACAGTTTCTAGAAGAAAGGTTTGGCGGCATTTCTTTGGACAAATTGCAATCCTCTGAAGAGCGCAGAGCAGACTATGTCTGCCTTGATGGTGCCTTGGCGATAGAGATCAAAACGCTAGAGGGAGATAGCTCTGAACGTATGAAAAACTTAAGTTTAGAACTTCAGAAACAGTCGGATTATCCTCTTTTTTTGGGTGGATGGCCGTTAAATTCTGTAATTAAGAATATGTCTAATCCTCATTTACTAACAAAGAAAGCCATTTCAAGAATTGGTCGACCAGTTGTTGCTCATATAAAAAAGGCAAACAAGCAATTGGCGGCTCATTCCAAAAACATGCCCCATCCCCAGTTAACTAAGATATTGTTATTAATAAATGAAGATCATGAAATATACCAACCTCAAATAGTTGCTCAAGTTGCCAAACAGGAATTAGAAAGGAAGGGAGGAAATGGATTTAGTTACAGTGATATACATGCTGTAATTTATATCACTGAGCGACATGTAACGTTGATTGATGACCAACTAATATTCCCTTTTACAGTGATAGAGGGACCCGCAATGAATGCCGAACCTTGGAAACGAGATTTAGTACAGATTTTTCGCGATGAATGGGGAAGCTGGGCGGGAAAAAACCTATTAAATTCAGATCATTATAAATGTGAATTTCGTACAATTGAACATGTGCCATCTAAAATGAAACGCCATGAACTATGGGCATTAGAATATAGAAGGAACCCTTATTTGCGATCATTTACTAATGACCAGCTTCGGGATAAGTTCGATGAAAATATAGTCACCACCATGTTGTGGGGACTTAAGAGTTCACCTTGTAAAATGAGTTCAGCAGACCGGGCAAGAAATATGGAGATTTTCACTCATTTACAACAAGAAATATCCGTTCGAGGATTGCCTATAACTTTCTTTAAACGTGAAAAAGAAAGAGAGTTAGAAGCCGCCAAAAGGCTTCGCTTGCCACAATTGGTGATTGACTGGCTAAAAAATATTAATGTCAAGTCAGATGAAGAAATAAGGTAATTCCGACCATATAATGGATTTGACATACTGATGAAAATATTCAACTTCTATATTGTTATATTAGTTTCTCTCGGTGGATGTAGTCCCTTTTTAAATGGAGACAAAGATCTCCTTGTACCCGTGGAGGGTAAAGATTATGCGCTTGTAATTAATGAGAACTATGAAGCGCAAAGATTTATATTGAATTTGAAAGCACTGACTGACAAAAATCTTTGTGTTTCTGTTGATGTTTGGCCAAATTCTATAGGACAATTAAGTTTTGCAACTGATCGCGCTTATGTTTTGATAGGGGAAGAAAAATACCCTTATCTGCAAGATAGAAATTTTGGATACTGCGTAGGTATTTGCCACATCAAGGTTTTGTCTGGAAAATCAATTAAGGGGTTTGTCACGTTTTCAGAATTTGATGATGAAGCATTCCTTGAGGAAAAGGCTAAGAGGAATTTAATATATCAAGTACAGCCTTCATTCTGCGATGATTATAGCTAACACAGAATCCTGAACGCCCTCGTTTCACCGACCATATCGACGCCAAGCACGCTGCGAAAGGGCGGATCACCTGAGGGGTGGCTATTCCCGCGTACACGCGGACGATTAGAATTCTCCTTGTGTATCTCTCGAATATACGTTATTGTGTACTCATTAGATACACAGGAGACACTTCATGTCCAAAACCGCCGCCATCAATATGCGGGTGGAACCGGCCCAGCATGATCTGGTGACCCGGGCCGCCGCCATGCTTCATACCGACCGGAGCAGCTTTATCATGTCCGTCGCCTGCCGGGAGGCGGAGAATGTCCTGCTGGATCAGCGCCTCTTCTCTCTGGAAGACGACGCCTTTCAGGCCCTGCAAGAGGTACTCAGCGCGCCGGTGGAAGAGCATGACCGGTTGCGGAAATTACTGACCGGGCCGTCGCCTTGGGAAAAAATAACGCCGCCGCAGATTATGACGGCGGATCATGAGACCGCCTTGTTTGACTGTGGTCATGACACCTTGAATGAGTGGCTGCAGAAACGGGCGCTCAAAAATCAGACGCAGGACGCCAGCCATAGCTATGTGGTGTGCGACGGTCAACGTGTGATCGGCTATTACGCCCTGTCCAGCGGCAGCATCGCGCGGCTGGGCACGCCGGGATCTTTGTCGCGGAATATGCCGGACCCGATCCCGGTCATGGTGCTGGGCAGGCTGGCCATCGACCGGGCGTATCAGGACCGGAAACTGGGGGCCGCCCTGCTGAAGGACGCCATGCTGCGCACGCTGAAAGTATCCCGGATTGTCGGGGTCAAGGCGCTGCTGGTGCATGCGCTGTCCGACGAGGCGAAGCGGTTTTATCTGCATTTCGCCTTTCAGGTCTCGCCCGTTGATCCGATGACGTTGCTGTTGAGTGTCAAGGCGATCCGCAGCCATTATGAGGCATGATCTTCACCCCTAGAATTTTTCCATCCGATTTCTCTGCCGGACGCCCGGCAGAACGCGCCGCGCAAACATTCCCCCTTCCCTGCGTGCGGCATTTTCGCTCTTCTACCTGATAAGGGGCAATTAAAGGCGGTAAAATCTATCAGGACGTGGTGAGCTCAAGGCTTTCTACGAATTCCCGCTGGGGCGCATTGTGCATAGGGTCCCCCCGATAGCTTAACAATTACTGGTGCAGATATCCGTGATTGACGAGCTGCAAGTCGCGCGCTTCGCACACTCCTTATTATTATAATCAAGCATCAGGCCCGGGGATATGCCAAACATAGCCCCTAACTGATCAAATCTTGCAAGGGTCAATGAATTTCGCAGACTCCGGTAATTTGCATGTGCCAGTCCGCCATTGTTAAATACAAGTGTTCGGGTGAATTCTTCGATGGCTTTTGCTGTGCATTTTGCCAGAGGATGTCGGCCAGACGGGTCGCATTCAAAAGAAGCTTTCCAATCTGCTTCACATCGAACAACCTTGATATTCTTATCTTTGAGTAACGCTGCCCATTCGTCTGCGGTAGAAGCTACTGGAAATCCTTCATATTCTTCAAACATACGTTGTCTCCATATTTTGCTCAAATCACAAAAAATTGAAACGTATAGCGATTAGAAAATTCATGATGTGAATCTTATAGTTGTATTTATGTGTCGGGTCAATCCTAAAAGTGCTCCTCGCACGCACCACAAGCACCAGTTTAATGGATTACGGTGACGATCATTCAGCTTGCCTATGATGAAGCGACCTCCCGCCAAATCTCAATAGGTTAGCACCTTGCCCCCCAAAAAAACATTCCCCCTTCCCTGCGTGCGGCATTTTGGCTATTCTACCCGGTAAGGGACAATTAAGGGCGGCAAAATGTATCAGGATGTGGTTGAGCTCAAGGCTTTCTACGAATCTCCGCTGGGGCGCATTACCGCGCGCCTGATCCGGCGGCAGATTACCGACCTGTGGCCGGATATGGCCGGAATCGATGTTATGGGGCTCGGCTATGCCACCCCGTATCTCGATGTCTATCGCAACCGGGCCCAGCATGTGGCCAATATCATGCCCGCCGCCCAGGGGGTCATGCGCTGGCCGCGCCATAATGGCAATCTCAACAAACATCAGGACCGGCGTGATCACCCTTACCATTATAACGGCAACCTGACGGTGCTGGCCCATGAAGGACAGCTGCCGATCCGCGACGCCGCCATTGACCGCATCCTGATGGTGCATATTCTGGAACATACGGAAAAAAGCCGCGCCCTGCTGCGCGAGGTCTGGCGCTGTCTCGCCCCCGGTGGCCGGGTGATTGTCATCGTCCCCAACCGGGTGGGATTCTGGTCCCGCAACGACCATACCCCCTTTGGTCACGGCAAGCCCTTTTCCACCCTGCAGATCCGGCAATTGCTCAACGACAATATGCTGACCCCGACCCGCAATCGTACGGCCCTGCATCTGCCGGCCTTCTCTAACCGCAGCCTGCTGTCGCTGATGTCGGGGCTGGAGCGCACCGGCCAGAGATGGTGGCCGCATCTGTCCGGCACCCTGATCCTGGAGGCGGAAAAGCAGATTTACGCCACCGGTTCAAAAATAAAAACACGAAAAGCCCTGCGCCGCCCCAGCCTGATCGGCACCCCGGTAGACAGCAAAAACCTGCCCCAGAAACCGGCGCACTGAACACCCGACTCACCTCTTCATATGAAGCCTCATAGGATGGCAGGATTCATACCGTCCCCTCCTAAAATGACACGCCTCGAATTAAATATTAAGTCTTTTATTACAAATACTTAATATTTATCTCAACTCATTTACACTTCATCGCATAGACGTTATTTGACCGGCTTTCGTCGGATAAAATAGGGGAGAGTAGCCACCCGATTACTTACCTATTACTTCAGGACCAGGATTATGATACATACAGCCACAACATGTAAAATTATCACAGCCGCACTAGTAACCGGTTTCACCTTGACAGCCAGTACAAAGGCAATCGCCCACGACCCGGTAATCTGTAATGATGCCGTGCCCTCCTATACAACGGAACGTATGGTGTCAAAACAGAACGCCAGGAAACTGGTGAAAGAGCTTCTTCGACGCGAGTATAACGGAGAAAATCTGCAAGCCAGAGGCATACATAAGGATGGGGACGTCTGGAAAGTCAAAATCTGGCGACATATTAGAAAAGTTGCCACCGCCAAAGTCGATACAAAAACCGGAAATATCCATATCGAAACCAACTGATATGTTGTTTTAACCTCAGGGCCGCGGACTCATTCTGCGGCCCTTAATTTTCTTCCGCGAAAGAAATTCCATCGTCACTAAATCGCAATAATATACCATTCGTCGCAGAATAATATCCTTTCATCACACTTACTTACCATTCACCGCAAACCTGTTTTGTTTTACCGCATTGATGTTCCCAAGCCCGCGAACTGTCAGTATCTTAATAACTGTAAGCCACAAATTACACACACATTGCACAACACACAGGATGAAAAAAATGACAAAAGCCACAACATATAAAGCCATCACAGCCACAGCCATCATCGCCCTTGCCACAACTTTCGGATCAACCGCATTCGCCCACAGCATTTCGGCAAATGATACCACGCCAGCATCGACGGCCATGGATATGGATGCGTCGAAAGCGCAAGCTCAAAAACTGGTTAAAAAACTTCTCAAACAAAAATACGACCGTGAAGGATATGCCGCCCGTGGCGTTCATAGAGAAAACGGCTTATGGAAAGTTACCATCACTAAACGTAACAAAAAGGTCGCTACTGCACTTGTCAATGCCAAGACCGGAGATATTCAGCTGAACAACTAGATCTCTATCGGCCTGAACAAACAGAAGTAAAGTAAAAGCCAAGGCCGCTCATGTTGAGGGGCCTTGGCTTTTAAGCTGTGCGTATAGCCCCCCCCCGGTCTTTTATGCCATGAGAAAAGGATTTTTTTGCTGCTCTAGACGTTATCCAGTCCAAAATCGTCGGATAGATAGTAACTGTAGCACCAGCTCTCTATTTACTTAACTACTTAAGGAGTAGGACATGATACATACAGTCACCCTCCCCCAAACCCTCACAATCGCCACTCTTATTGCACTGGTTCCATTTGCCAGTTCATCAGCCTATGCACATGAACCGACAAACTGCACGATGTGCTGCGTATGTGAAAAGGAAGTTACCCAACCCAAAGTGAGTGAGTCACAAATCAAGGCAAAGAAAATTGTCAAGCGATTGATGAAACGTAAATACGATCGCGAAGGATATGAAGCCCGCGCCGTCCGAAAGCAAGGCGATATGTGGGAAGTTACCATAATCAAAAGAAAGAAACCCTTTGCGATTGCTTACATCAACGCCGAAACAGGCGACATTCGCATTGAAGAGTAGGACTTTATATAAATTACCCGGATATGCCGTACATAAATTGTACGGCATATCACTACTGACATTCCCTAACCTGATCAAATATTGAAACTGCCTGTACAAAGTGATACAAAAATATAAGAAAAATCATAATAACAAGTAACATCGTATCAGGCACATGACCATATCCCAGCAACTCGACAGATTGATTCATGAATTTAATCAGCAGCAGCCCTTGCGCGCCGGATCGCTGATCATCACGGTTTACGGCGACCTGCTGGCGGCCCGCGGCGGCGCCGTCTGGCTCGGCGATGTGATCAACCTTCTCGAACCGCTGGGCATCAACGCCCGCCATGTGCGCACCGCCGTCTCGCGCCTGAGCAAGGATAACTGGATCAGTCCTCATCAGGTCGGCCGCAAAAGCTACTACAGCCTGACCGATTCGGGCCGCAAGCGTTTCGCCACCGCCACGCCGCAGATTTATGCCGGCCCCCGCAGTGGCTGGGACAAGCGCTGGACCGCGATCATCCTGCCCGATATCAAAGACATCAACAAAGATCTGGCCGCCAAGGAACTGGGCTGGCTCGGCTTTGGCAAGGTCGCCCGCAGCGTCCTCGCCCATCCGATGCCGGATATGAAAATCGTCCTCAAGGCGCTGGATAATCTTGGCATGCGGGACGACGTCCTGCTCTTCACCCAATCCTCAGATGAGCTGACCACAGGTGAAACCCTGGATGCGCTGGTGCATAGCTGCTGGAATCTTGAGGATCTGAGCCTCATGTATCACGCCTTTCTCGAACGTTACCAGCCGGTTCAGGCGGCGCTCCATGCCGAAGATGCGCTGACGCCCCGGGACGCCCTGCTGATCCGGCTTCTGATGGTTCATGAATACCGTAAAATCCTGCTGCGCGACCCCCGCCTGCCGGAAGAACTGATGCCCACGGGCTGGGAAGGCGATCAAGCCTATCATCTATGTCGCGATATTTATCAGCTGCTGCTGCAAACTTCTGAGTCGTATCTCAGCAACCATATGACCACCCAGGACGGCCCTCTTCCTCCGCCGGGAGAAGAATTCTATGAACGATTCAACGGCCTAACTCCCTAAATTTTGATATTTTAAGTCACTGAATTTCCCCGATATCAACAAAATATTCCATTGTGATACATTTTTTGTTGATTTTTCATAATTTATGTTTCATATTGTGGTTATTACAGATATTAAATAGTTTTCGTCCCGCACTTCCTGCAGGACATGCATTTCTTTTGACCCCTAAGAGAGGCCCGCCATGTACGGAGACACATCAATACAAAAGCCGATGAAAATCGCCGAACCTACTTCGGAGGAACAAGCCAAGCTGGAAGCGCGTTTCCAGCAAATGGTCGATGATGACATCAAGATCGAGCCCCAGGACTGGATGCCCGATGCCTACCGCAAAACCCTGGTGCGCCAGATGTCACAACACGCCCATTCCGAGGTCATCGGCATGCAGCCGGAAGGCAACTGGCTGACCCGCGCCCCGAGCCTGCGCCGCAAGGTTATTTTACTGGCTAAGATTCAGGATGAAGGCGGTCACGGCCTCTATATCTACTCCGCCGCCGAAACGCTCGGCACCTCCCGGGAAGATATGTGCAAGGCCCTGCGCGACGGCAAGGCGAAATATTCCTCGATCTTCAATTATCCGGCCCTGACCTGGGCCGATATCGGCACCATCGGCTGGCTGGTCGACGGCGCGGCGATCACCAATCAGGTCGCCCTGTCGAAAGGTTCGTACGGGCCTTACTGCCGGGCGATGATCCGCATCTGTAAGGAAGAAAGCTTCCATCAGCGCCAGGGTTACGAGCTGCTGTTGTCCCTGTCCAAGGGCACGGCGGAACAGAAAGCCATGCTGCAGGACTCCGTCAATCGCTTCTGGTGGCCGTCTCTGATGATGTTTGGCCCCAATGACGCCGATTCCCCCCATTCCGCACAGTCCATGAAATGGAAGATCAAGAAAAAATCCAATGATCAGCTGCGTCAGGAATTTATCGACGCCACCGTGCCCCAGGCCGAATTCCTCGGCATCACCCTGCCCGACCCGGACCTGAAATGGAACGAGGAACGCGGCCATTATGATTATGGAGAGATTGACTGGGAAGAATTCGCCCATGTCATTAAAGGCAATGGCCCCTGTAACAAGCAGCGCGCCGCCGCCTATACCAAAGCCCATGAAGATGGCGCCTGGGTCCGCGAAGCCGCCAACGCCTATGCCGCCAAACACGCTGCGCAAGCCGCCGAATAAAAGTTAAGGAAAACAGACATGACTGATAATGTAACAAGTGACAAAGAATGGCCTCTCTGGGAAGTATTTATCCGCAGCAGAGCCGGACTGGACCATAAACATTGCGGCAGTGTGCATGCCAGCGATTCCGAAATGGCGCTTGAAGCCGCCCGCGACGTTTATACCCGCCGCAGCGAAGGCGTCAGCATCTGGGTGGTGCCGTCCAACGCCATCACGGCCTCCAAACCGGAAGACAAGGAAAGCCTGTTCACCCCAGCCGACGACAAGATTTATCGCCACCCCACCTTTTACGACATTCCTAAAGGTGCCGGGAAAATGTAACTCGCGCCCGACGCGAACCATAAAGGAGATAATGAAATGACTGAATTAACACAACAACAGGCAATATCCCGCTACGCCGCCCAGATCGGCGATAACGGTCTGATTATCGGCCACCGCATGTCGGAATGGTGCTTTAAAGCACCCACCATCGAGATGGAAATGGCCCTGATGAACTGTGCCCTCGACCTGATTGGCCAGGCACGTGAACTTTATACCTATGCCGGCGTCGCCGGTGGCGAAGGCAAGAAAGAAGACGATTTCGCTTACCTGCGTGATGAGCAGGATTTCCGCAACAATCTTCTTGCCGAAGTCCCTAACGGCGACTGGGGCGACACCATCGTCCGGCTGTTCTTCATGAGCGCCTTTAACAATCTATTCTATAAAGCCCTCAGCCAGTCAAAAGACACGCAACTCGCCGCCATTGGTGAAAAATCACTGAAAGAGGTGATCTATCACCTCCGGTTCAGCAGCGAATGGCTGATCCGTCTCGGCGACGGAACAGAAGAAAGCCACGCCCGCGCCCAAAAATCCATTGATAGTCTATGGATGTATGTTGGCGAACTGTTCACCATGAGTGACGTAGAGAAGCAGTTGCTAGCCGACGGCATCTCCGTTGACGTTGAGGCCCTCCGTGAAGAGTGGGAGCATACCGTTAACCGGGTTCTGCGCCAGGCTACCTTGCACCGGCCCCTGGATGACTGGGCCATGCTCGGCGGCAAGGCCGAAGGCCGTCATACAGAACATTTCGGTTATATCATCACCGACATGCAATATATGCAGCGCCGTTATCCCGGTTGTGAATGGTAAAACCGAAAGGCAGACAAAATGGTAACAGCACAGCGTAATTTCGATCCGGCCCAGGTCTGGACCATCCTAGAAGAAGTCAAGGATCCGGAAATTCCGGTGCTGTCCATCGTCGACCTCGGCATCGCCCGTGAGGTGAAGGATACCCCAGGGGGCCAGCTGGAAGTGGTCATCTCACCAACCTATTCCGGCTGTCCGGCGATGAATATGCTGGAAGAGCAGATTCGCGAAACCCTGATCCACCATGGCTATCCCGACCCGGTGATCACCACACGCCTGTCGCCGGCCTGGACCACGGACTGGATGAGCGAAGCGGGCAAGCAGAAGCTTGAAGCGTACGGTATCGCCCCGCCGGAAAAGTCCACCACCAATAAATCCGTTTTGTTTGGCGGACAGAAAAAGGTATCCTGTCCCCAATGCAAATCCGACCATACGGAACAAATCAGTGAATTCGGCTCCACTGCCTGCAAGGCGCTTTACCGCTGCCTCGACTGCCGGGAGCCCTTCGATTATTTCAAATGCATCTAGTCACAACGACAGACGTTTACTAAAAAATACTTTAAGATCAGGGTTTTAACGCATGCCAGTATTTCATTCTCTTACCATTTCCAATATCCGCAAGGAGACCGACGATACGGTTTCCATCGCCTTTGAAGTGCCCGAGGCGCTGCAAGAGGAATACCGCTATAACGCCGGTCAGTATCTGACCCTGAAAACGGTGATCGATGGCGAAGACACCCGTCGGTCCTATTCCATCTGCAGCGGCCTTTTTTGTGACGAACTGCGAGTGGCGGTCAAAAAAATCAAGGGTGGGCTGTTTTCCAGCTTCGCCAATGACGGCCTCAAGGTCGGCGACAAGCTTGACGTCATGACGCCGATGGGAAATTTCTACACCCCGCTTGATAAGGATCACAAAAAACATTATGTCGGCTTTGCCGCCGGCAGCGGCATCACACCGTTGATCGCCATGATCCGTACGGTTCTGGCCTATGAGCCGCTGAGTACATTCACTCTGGTCTATGGCAACAAGACCCGCAAATCCATCATCTTCCGCGAAGATCTGGTCGACCTGAAGAACAGCTATATGGGCCGGTTTAACATGATCAATATTCTGTCCCGGGAAGATCAGGAAGTACAACTGTTTTCCGGCCGCATCACCGGCGAGAAAGCCGATGAAATCATGGACAAATTGATTCCGGCCGGCGGCGCCGACGAGGTCTATCTCTGCGGCCCGGAGGAAATGATCACCGGCGTCTCGCAACGGCTCGAAGCCCGCGGCATGGCGAAGAAGAATATCCATTTCGAACTCTTCACCTCCCCCTCTGTCACCCAGGGCGAAAAACAGGCCGTCGAACAGGAGGCCTCCGCCGACCTGAAAGGCAAAATGAGTCAGGTCACTGTAATTGTCGATGGTGACGAATTTAATTTCGATCTCGACATGGGCGGCGAGAATATTCTCGATGCGGCCATGGAGCACGGTGCGGATGTGCCGTTTGCCTGCAAGGGTGGTGTCTGCTGCACCTGCCGCGCCAAACTGATCGAAGGCAAGGTCAATATGGAAATCAACTATTCCCTGGAACAGGAAGAGGTCGACGCCGGATTCATCCTCACCTGCCAGTCCCATCCGCTCACGGAAAAAATCGTCGTCGATTTCGATCACCGGTAAGGTTGCGGTTTAGGAAAAGATTACACATCAACAAAAAACGCCTGAGCCAGATCGCTCAGGCGTTTTTTGTTTAATTTTTGATGCCGAGCGAGCAGGGGCCTCACGGGATCGGGACGCCCTACCCTCAAACACTCACCGATAAATTTCACTATTCAGGATTGAATGAGGTCCGCCTGTCTTGGCTCATTTGGGTTTTGCAATTTGAAACAACCTGCCTTAAGCGGGCTTTATATCAGACTTCATATCAAACTTCTCCTAGAACCTTGATCATGCGCAACAGTTTGTTTCTGATCTCCTTGTCGCGGATCGCATAATAATATTTAACAAATTCCATGGTTTCCGGCCGATTGAGCATCCTATTTTCATCTGTCATTTCCGTCTGCCTGACCTGATAGTCCTGTACCACCTGTAACTCGGGCGGGAAATCATCAAAAAAGAAGGTGATCGGCGTCTTCAGAATTTGTGATAACTGATACAGCCGGCTGGCGCTCACCCGGTTTTTTCCCTGTTCATATTTCTGTATTTGCTGAAACGTTACGTTCAGTTCATGCCCCAGTTTGCTCTGGGTAAGTTTCCGGATCTTGCGCATGAGAAATATTCTTGAGCCTACATGAACATCTATCGGGTTGAGCGATTTGCGTATCATCTGATCATTCCTGAATTTATTTTGGCATTTTTATGCGCCACCTCCCGTTCTCCATACCGGTTGGTGTACAGACTAGCGTACTGGTCAACACACCTGGTGTGCTGCTACGGAATACAATTATGAGACGGGGGAGAAATCAGCGTTATTTATGCCACATGATTTTTAGAGGATATATGTCTTGTTTTCATCGTTTTTTCTGCCCCTATGAAGACGGATAATTTCACTCTAGAGTAACGTTTTATGTATCCAAAGATCATAACCGCCTCAGCAAAATATTTCCACCCCCGAAAACATGGGTCTTTTTTCCCCTAATTTTAGGGAAAAACAGCCCCCGTGCCTCTTCTGGTGAGATATCAGATGATTTTTTTGAATTTCATAAAAGAAATAAGGGCCGTACGACTGCGAATACCTGTCGCACAAAATAACCCTTTGAAGATTTCATCAATATAGTTGGGGCTTTTATCCAGAATGAGGGAAATCTGCTTGGTTGTCAGGCCCATTTCGGAAAGTCTCAGGATACGTTTGGCAAAAGGTTTTAAGGTTAGCGCGGATTTGCCAAAAAACTTATGGGTTAAGGCAACCTGCAGAAAACAGGAGGACAGCGCCGAGACCAATGTAAGATATTTCTGGCTCGAAAGAACCTCTTTCTCTTCCGGCGTTTTCTGCCCCGCCGAGACCGTAACAAGTGCTCTATGATCGTGATTCAGCTGATAAGGAGTTGTAATACCATGATAATGGAAATGCTCATTTGCAACATCAAAAAACTTCTCTCTGATCTCGGGTATATTTTTATAGTCATCCGAACTCCAGAAAAACGCATCTCGCGATGTGAAGGATTTGACAAAAACCGGATCAATCTCTTCAAACCTGTTTGCATTATATTTCTCCCGCCATTCACTGTCGAACGTGTAAATTGCATGAACAAATTTCATATTTTTCAACGTATACACCATGTATATGAACTGGAAAAATCCCAACTCTTCAATAATACGTTGAAAGGTATCCTTTAATTCCCAGTCATTATGACATTGTTTCAGCTTTTCCGTGGATTCAATAAGAAAGCTGTAATGGTCCATCAAAAATCCCCTGGGCTATTAGGGGTGGTCAAAATAGTCACAACATTGACTTCCCCATTCTGTTGATCCCGATCTCTTCCCGGAACCGTGACTGGCTGAATGTGACCTGTCAGAAAAATCGGATCATTTTCCCTTTCCTGAAACAAGACAGAAACACCACCATAGTTTGTCTAATTAAAAACCATATCAACTATAGTATAGGGCAAATAGCGGGTATATGCCAAGCGAATGATTCCATGATTTTCGCGTAACACTGGCACAGACGGCAACTGCTGCCGCCTTGATTCTTTCAGAAAAGTTATAAAAAATCATCACGCCCCTGTCGCATTTCAGAAACCGTCCGTCGATTTAAGTGAGCCTGCTTGATGGGCTGATGAAAAATACAATGCAATGTATAGGGAGCTATTACCATGATAAATGCTGAAATAGACGACACGACACCCCGTCGTTCTTTACCTAACAGGATGCTGAAAATTGGCCTTCTGGCAACCGTCCCTTTTTGGACGGCCGCCGTCGGGACATATGCAGCGGCTCAGGAAGCCCAGACAGAAAAGGCAACCGATGATGCGCCTCTGTTCGACGAAATTACCGTTACAGGATCTCGGCGCAAAGCCCGTTCCGCCTCTGACACACCAGCGCCGGTGGATGTAATCAGTGCCGCTGATTTGAGCAATCAGGGCGATACCGACTTGACGAACCTGCTGCGAACTTCTGTACCTTCCCTGAATGTCAACTCTCAACCGATTAATGATGGCGCAACCCTGATCCGACCGGTCAACCTGCGCGGACTGCCACCTGATAACGTCCTGATCCTGACCAACGGCAAGCGTCGCCACCGGGCGGCGGTAATTACCTTCCTCGGGAATGGTCTTTCCGACGGGGCTCAGGGACCAGACATCTCGGCAATCCCTTCCATCGCCCTGAAACAGGTTGAAGTCCTGCGCGACGGGGCGGCGGCACAATATGGCTCAGACGCCATCGCCGGCGTGATCAACCTGATCCTCAGCGATAGAGCAGAAGGCGGCCGCATTGAAGCCAAATATGGCAGCACCTACGAAGGAGACGGTGACCAGATGCAATTCGCCGGTATTATCGGCACCAGCCTCGGGGACAATGGCTTTGTCAACCTGAGCGCCGAGTATCGCGAATCCGACCCCACCAGTCGCAGCGTACAGCGCAGCGATGCCGCCAGCCTGATTGCCGGTGGCAACACGAATGTTGGTGACCCGGCCCAGGTCTGGGGTAATCCCCGCATCCACAATGATTTGAAATTGTTCATTAACATGGCTGTCGAGGCTGGGGATTCTGCCGAATTTTATGCCTTCGGGAATTATTCCGAGCGTAAAACGGAAGGCGGTTTCTATTTCCGTAATCCGGATACGCGCGGCGGTGTATTCTCCAATGATGGCGGGGAAACACGCCTGGTTGGTGATCTCACTGATGACATGTCAGGTGGCTGCCCGACAGACCTGAAAGGGCCAAATCATCCTGACGGTGAAGATGCCGCCGGTTTCGCCGCGGTTATGGCCGACCCGAATTGTTTCGTCTTTAACGAGCTGTTCCCCGGCGGCTTCACGCCAAGTTTCGGCGGTGACCTCAATGACATTGCCGGCGCCGTGGGTTTACGGGGCGAATTCAGCAATGGCCTGACTTATGATGTCAGCGCCAATGCAGGACGAAATGAAGTCAATTTCTTCATTAACAATACTGTGAATGCAAGTCTTGGGCCTGACACACCGAATGACTTCAATCTGGGGAGTTATACACAGCTTGAGAAAAACGCTAATGCCGATTTTGTCTATCCAGTCGCCATAGACGGTCTTGCCTCGGATCTGAACGTCGCCTTCGGGGCAGAATGGCGTGAAGAACAATTCACGGTCGGTATCGGACAACAGGAATCCTGGCAAATCGGGCCCCTCGCCGCTCAGGGTTTTGGGATTGGCGCCAATGGTTTCTCCGGTTTCGGCCCACAGAATACCGGCAGCTGGGACCGCACCAACATTGGTCTCTATCTTGATCTGGAAGCCAATGTCACTGATGAATGGATCCTCGGCACCGCGATACGCTGGGAAGATTTCAGCGATTTCGGGAGTACAACAAACTTCAAAGTCTCCACCCTGTATCATATTACCGATGAAATTGCCTTCCGCGCAACCTACAGCACGGGTTTCCGGGCGCCAACCGTCGGGCAACAGCAGGTGGTCAATACTTCCACTGTAATTGAAGGTGGTGTTTTATCCCAACGCGGTACAATCCCGCCAACAAATCCGGTTGCTGTCGCATTTGGCGGCAAGCAGCTACAGCCTGAAAAGTCGAAAAACTTTTCCATGGGGCTGGGCTATACTGGCGAACATTTCAGTTTGACCGTTGACTATTTCAACATCAAGATGCGGGACCGGATTACCCAATCCGCCAGTATTGAACTGGATGATGCGGATAGAGCCAACCTGGCGGCGTCAGGGGTTGTGGGCGCAGAAGACCTTCAGGTCTTCCGTTTCTTCACCAACGACTTTAAATCCAGAACCCAAGGTATTGATGTCGTCCTGAGCATTCCAATGGAACTGACCGATATGGGCACATCAAGCCTGAACTTTGTCGGGAACTGGACAGATACAAAAGTCACAGACAACCCGACAGGTTTACTGGACGCCACCCGCATATTGCAACTGGAACGCAATTTACCTCATTACCGCGCCAACGCCACTTTCATTCATGTCGAAGAAAACTGGCGAGGCTTGCTGCGGGCCAATTACTTCAGCGGGTTTTATGAAGCCCATGCCGGGGATGGTACACTTCCTATTGAGGCGGGGGGTGAAATTTCAATTGATGTCGAGGTGGGCTATAATGTCATGGAAAACCTGGAGTTCATCGTTGGAGCAGAAAATGTATTCAACAATTTCCCCGATAAGAACCCTTGGGCGACCGTTGTTGGGTCCCAATATCCGGAGACATCCCCGCTCGGCTTTAGCGGCGGTCTCTATTACGCACGGGTGAAATATGACTTCTAATCCCGAATGACGATCCTATTCCGGAAGGGGGCAATAGCCCCCTTCTTCCCTCCCGCGCTTAGGGAACATACAAAGGATGATGACGGCATATGACCTGCCCGAAAAGAAAAACCAAACTTTTAATATTTGATGTGCTACAATTAGTAATCACTAATATAAAAATACCCCAAGCCTAAAGTGAGAAGTCCTACATCCTGCACCAAATATTCGGGAGTTTACATGACTAAAGATAACCCTGACAAACCTGGAAACACTACTATTGGGAAAGACAAAAAAAACAATAACAAACAACAAACCGTGGACCAAATCGCCCGCTCCAGAGTGAATGAACTCAGAGCATTTATTTACAAGTATCTGCGTGACAGAGACCTTGCTGAAGAATTGGCCCAGGAATCTCTCATGCGACTGATCAACAGAATGAAAAAGCCTGGCGTCAATGACACTGGCGCCTATTTATTTCGAACGGCAACAAATGTGATACGGGACCATTTTCGTCGACAGAAAGCAAGCCCCATTGACCCCCATGTCGACTGGGAAACAATACAGGTAACAAGTCAGGACCCTACCCCGGAAGAGGTCCTGCATTGCGGCGATTTACAGGAGGCCTGGAAACTGGCCTTATGCAATTTGCCAACGATACAACAGGAGATTTTTTACTTGAGACGGATTGAAAAAATGTCAACTTTGGATATTGCAACCCGGTATCAACTGACCCAAAGGTCGGTGCAGCGCCATTTGGCAGTGGTATTTAAATCCCTTCATGATAGTATAATATAGTATATAAAGATCAGGCTGACAGACCACATGAGAAACAATATTATTCATATGTATCCCAAAGACGATATTCCAGTTGAAGTTTTCGATTGGTTTATTCGTATTGAGGATGGGGCTTTATCCCCTGAAGATATAGATGAATTGAAAGCCTGGATTGCAGAAAATCCGGAACGGGCGATTTACTTTCCAGACCTGGATAATTTATGGGCCGCCTTTGGTGAAACAGATTTTCAGCCGATTTCCAACACGAACAAACACAAGACGTTCTCCTGGTGGTCGACGAGAAAAGCCATCGGAATTGCCGCCGCCGTCGTCATCACGGTGGTCTCGGCCTTAACATTCCTTCCCGTAGATACCGACACTAAAATCCGAACCTTTGAAACCGCAACAGGGGAAAGGCACATTGCCACCCTGTCCGATGGCTCGTCCCTGCATATGAATGCCCAGACGAAGGTCATCGTCGACTATAGTGAAAATGAGCGGAAGATTGTACTCCAACAGGGAGAAGCCTATTTTTCTGTTGCAAAAAACCCGGCACGACCTTTCATCGTACGGTCCGGCGATCTCTCTGTCCGGGCGCTGGGAACCGTGTTTAATGTCGAACATATCACCGGACAGAAATCAACGGTAACCCTGGTCGAAGGCGCAATTCAGGTCGCCCAGTTAGAAGAAGACGAAATCCGTTCCACGGCTGTCCTGAACCAGACCGGCAATAAAGCGATCCTGATTGAAAACAGCGCCTCCCAAGCAGCATCTGACAATGACAGCGGCATTACGCTGATGCAGGTCAATATCGAAAATGCAATATCATGGCGGGATGGCAAGCTGATTTTCTCTGGTGAACCGCTGTCTCAAGCGATCTATAAACTCAACATGCATTCCACACATAAAGTGATATTGCAGGATACCAGCATCGGTCAGGAACCCATTTACGGGGTATTTTCCCTCGGAGACTGGGAAAGTGCCGTACGGGCAATGGTCAAAATATATCCTTTGAAAGCCATTCAGGAAAGCCCGGGTAGAACCGTCCTGGTTGCCCGAAAAGATCGCTCTTCCAACTAATCCAACTAATAGATTACCTTGGGACCAATTCTATTATAAGATAGCGACATAATTTTCTTTAAGGGAGGAACGGGCAATAGTTTGCCTGTAAATAAAATACGCGCGCTATTAAAAGTTAGTTATTATTTTGGTTTTCTGTTCTTGGCAACCTCGGCCCAGGCTGCTGAAGTCAGGCTTGTCAATTATTCCGTAAAAACCGAATATCTCGAAGACGCCCTCATCGCCTTTTCCCGGGCGACCGGCATCAATGTTATTTATCGTGATAAAAAAATCAAAACCATTCGCAGCAAGGTTCTCGTGGGACACCATACCCCTTCGAAAGCCCTTGATATTCTCCTGACGGGCACCGGTTATCGATATGAATTTATCGACACCAAAACCATTCGTATTTTTGCCGAACAACAGGAATCTGACCAAGACCCGGAACAGCCGCCGGAAGCTCCCCTTGCAACGGTTACCAATTCACCGGAACTGTTCGAAGAAATTATCTCCCTCGGCACCCGGACACGCAACCGTGGAACAGTAACAGACGCGCCTGTGCCTATTGACGTATTCGATAAAATATTATTGGAAAAGCAGAGCTTCGCCAACCTGACAGATGCGCTGCAGACCTTCATTCCCGGCCTGACGGTCTTTCCTTTTCCCAGCGCCGATGGCTCCTCCCTGATACGCCCCCCCACTTTTCGTGGTCTGCCTCAGGATCAGATACTGGTATTGGTGAACGGCAAACGTCGTCACCGTTCGGCTCTGGTTAACCTGATCGGGGCCGGTTTTGACCCCTTGTCACAAGGCTCCCAGGGGGCGGATATGGCGACGATCCCCGCCATCGCCATCAAACGCGTCGAAGTCCTGCGCGATGGCGCCTCGGCGCAATACGGGTCCGACGCCATTGCCGGTGTGATGAATTTTGTTCTGAAAGATAATAATTCCGGTGTGGAGCTGCGCAGCCAATATGGTCAATTTTACGAGGGTGACGGGGAAACTCTTCAGGTTCAGGCCAATGTTGGTCTGCCTTTGCCTCAGGACGGTTTTCTCAATATCAGTCTGGAATATCTCAATGCGAACCCGACATCCCGGGGACGACAACGCACCGATGTTCAGGACCTGATAGCCTTGGGACTGGATGTACCCGACCCGGCCCAACGCTGGGGAAATGCCGATACAGAAACCCTACAGAGCTTCTGGAATGGGGAAATGGAAATTCAGGATGACATGCGTTTTTACATGTTTGGCAATTTTTCATACAAAAAAAGCGATACCTCTTTTTTCTATCGCCACCCTCTGCGCACCACAGGCATTTACAAGTCCTCCCTCTATGACCCCGATTTTGACCTGAACGCGATTTACCCCAACGGGTTCACCCCTGAATTTGGCGCCGAAGTTATTGATTACAGCCAGATTATTGGCCTGCGCGGTGAAACCACCAGCAATATTTACTGGGATGCCAGCCTGCAGTATGGCCAAAACCAGATACGCTATAAAATAGACAATACAATCAATCTGTCTTTGGGCAATGCCTCCCCGTCAGAATTCCGCCCGGGCGAGTTGATCCAAAAAGAGTTTGGCTTCAATCTCGGCCTGACCTACCCTTGGGACATCAAATACTTCCATTCCCCCCTCAATCTGGCTTTTGGATTTGAATATCGTCATGAAGGTTATCTCATCAAAGCCGGCGAGAAAAGCTCTTATGAAACCGGACCTCTGAAAGACCTGCCCATTGGATCCAATGGCTTTCCCGGCTTTTCCCCGGACCAGGCCGGTGACTTCGCCCGGAACAATATTGCGTTATATGTCGATCTGGAAACCAATATTACCGACCGCCTGCTGATCAACCTTGCGACACGATTTGAGTATTACTCGGATTCGGACAGCACCCTGGACAGCAAGGTGGCCCTGCGATATCAACTTTTGCCAACCCTCGCCCTGCGCACCGCCATAAGCAGCGGATTCCGGGCTCCGACCCCCGGGCAATCTCATACAGCAAACACCTCGACCTTTTTTGAATCCGGAAACCCCAACGCCATCATAAGGGGCACGTTGCCACCAGATCATCCCATATCGCTCTATTACGGTGGACAGACCTTGTCCCCGGAAACCGCAAGAAACATTACCGCCGGAATCATCTGGACCCCCTCGGACCAGCTTTCCCTCACTCTTGACTATTACCGCATCCGGGTACAGGATCGAATTGGTGTTTCATCCAACTTCACCATCGAAGACGAGGACAGGGATTTTCTGGCAAACACCGGCATACGGGATGCCCTGACCATTGATACCGTACGCTTTTTCACCAATTCCTTTACCACAATCACGGAAGGTTTCGATATCGTCGGCGCCTATGACATCAACTGGAGCGGAGGCACAACCCAATTTTCCATGGGAGTGAACTATAATGAACAGAAGCTTGATGAATTTGACCCCAGCGCCATTGACCGTGAACGGGAAATTGAACTGCAGGGCGGTTTCCCTAAAATCAGGTCAACCCTGTCGATCTATCACCAAATCGGGGATTTGAGTTTCTTTCTGCGCTCGACCTATTATGACAGTTTCACTGATGCCACACCGACACCGGGTATCGCCACCCGCATTGGCGCAGAAGTGGTTTTCGACCTTGAAGCAAGCTATCAGATAAATGAAACCCTGGAACTGTCCTTTGGTGGCCAAAATATTTTCCATAATTTTCCCGATGAAACTGACCAGTTTCTGTCCTTTGGTCTGCCTTATTCCTTTCAGTCCCCTTTCGGGTTTAATGGAGGATTCTGGTATATAAAAGCCAATACGCGCTTTTAATATCATCTATCTGTTTTTGTCATTGCCAAAGGTTTCTGATGCGGTAAGTTATAGCAACCGTAGAGAAAAGTGAGCCATGTCAGAACAACCTTTTACAACACCTCCTCGCCTGGAAACAGAGCGCCTGATCCTGCGTCCCCATCGCTATACAGACTTCCCGATCTATGAAGCCATGTTCCAGCATCCGGATTTCACCCGCTACACCACTGGCCAGCCTCTGCCCCGGGAAGACGCCTGGAACAAAATGATCCGCCACGGGGGACACTGGGCCATGCTAGGACATGGTTACTGGGCCATAGAGGACAAGGCCTCCGGTGACTTTATTGGGGAGA
>TARA_R110002096_G_scaffold70254_6_pt1 | contig 22429 bp, 17 predicted proteins | sample TARA_R110002096 | Tara Oceans TARA_R110002096 (sample SAMEA4397295) | marine metagenome | biome: Polar Biome; feature: [DCM] deep chlorophyll maximum layer (ENVO:01000326); material: water (ENVO:00002006), including particulate matter (ENVO:01000060) such as... | depth 35 m
ACGCTCAGTGGTTCCACTGTCAGTAATAACCTTGGCCTTGGAGGGTATCTTGTTAATAGTAGTTTCTACTTTCTTTAAACCGCTAGCATATTTTTGCATGGCTTTCCATGCATCTTCTGAAGTTTCTGTACTTCCATCTTCATTTTTACCCTTCTCTAGATCATCAAGCATTGTATTTATTAGCTTAAGATGAGGGCCTGTTAAACTAGCGGCTTTTGCCCTGGCTCTTGCCCCGGCTCTTCTGGAAGTTCCAAGTGCAATTATAGGTTGCATCAACCCTTCCTCCATCATATCATTGAAGGTTTTGGTACTACCTCCTCCTAAGGTAACATGGTTAACGTCTTTGTAAAACTTAAGGCTAGTTATTAACACAGCGACTCGTGTTTTGAGATCAGTTGCAAGCCCTACTGCAAGAGCGGCTTGAGCTTCACTATCAGTCATGTGCCCCCCTTCAATCATTTCTTGAAGAGTCTTCATCGAAAAGCTTGATACGTCTAGGCCAGCTTTTTCCAAAGCGTCTCGACCCTCCTTTTCAGTAGAATAATATTCTCTAATGTCTTGGCGACTACCAAACTTAGTCTCACCCCCAGCCTCGGTTACAAATTTTGGATTTCTGTCCTTCATAATGGTCACTGACAGTTGAGCCATTTTTATAAGTAGAGGAGTATCCTCTCCTGGAATAGGATCCCCGTTCTCGTCTTTGATTGGTTCGAATTGTTCTTTTAACTTGTCAAGATAAGCTTTATCCTCGGTCGTTAAACCTACTTCCCTTTCAGTTTTAAATGATATCGAGGTTAACTTCGATAACTTTTTCATCTTTTCACTAAATTCTATTCTTGTTTTTTTATATTCCTTCGCAAGAGCGTCAGGGATAGGTTTTCCTTCTTTTTTTATCCTTTCAATATGAACTGAAAGTACCGCTATCTTTTGAAACATTTCGTAACCAGTACCTATAGTATTGTTATCCGAACTTCCACCTTCACCTACAGCGTCTAGAATATTAATTACAGGTATCTTTTCCCCGCACAATTCAAATGCTTTATTTATGACATCTTTCATAGTGCCAGACCCTTTCCTCCTTCTTCCCCTTGTATCATCTGTAAATACAAGACTTTGAGAAATATCAGCCCCATTAGGGGTAATAACAATATCACCTCTTTTTGTTTTTTTGATGTTATCCAGGAAAGTTTCCTTAAACGGATCTGGCTCTAGCGTAGGGTCATCATCACCGAAAGCCCCTGATTTGCACCGTTCCATTTTCAGTGAATCTAACATGTCTTCCATAGTTTTTGCCACTCCAACAACAGTAGCATTATCAAGAGTACCTTCCTCAAACTTGAAAAAACCAGAAGCTTTATCTATGACTAGGTATTTATTACTTTTAGATAATTTACTTTCAAAGGATTCATTTGGTGCTCCAACGAACAATCTTCCATATTTAGATGGATCTAGCCCAGCCACTACAAGAGCTTCTGGTAATATTCTCCCTATATTTTCAAAAACAGAAATCGTTGCTTCTCTGGCCGATTCTCCGTTTTCATCATCACCAAACGCGCCTTGACTTGCAGTTACTCCTGCGGGAACAGCCTGACTTGGCCTTACAGTATTGGTCTTGTTGGTATCGCCACCTTCATCTTCAGAAAAAAGACCATAGAATTTGTTTAAGCCTTCGGCATTGCTCAGGTCGTATTGATTAGGTCCACCCAGCACTAACCCATCACGCCCTAAATAACCTCCTTTAGGGACTCCGTCTCTAGTAATAAACACACCTACATCTTTACCAGAAGGATTTTTAGTTACCGCAGGTTGCCACATTGGAGACTTTTGAGAGTTGGCAGTAGCTATTAAAGCGTCCGCATCGGACGATCGTCCCGCCATCTCCAATAGTCTTAAAGACCTATCATGAACCCTACTAAAACTTTCTAATAACTCTTTGAAAAAATCCATAATTTATAATAGACAAATAGCCTTCTTCATATATTTAGGAAGAAGGCCAGTTGAAATTAGGACTTAGATTTGGTTGGACTAGTCTTAACTGGCCTTATTAAATAAGGCCAGTAATGTTAGAGCCGATGTCGAGAACTTGTTGGTAATCAAGGAAGTCGTAACGGAAAGTTACTTCGATGGTCGCAAACTCATTCGTAGCATAGTTCTTTTCAGAGAACTTAATACCCGTAGGAAATACTCCGTATAAGCCTACATAACTTACAGGCTCGCTGTTGGTGTTAAGCTCAATGATGTCTAACTTAAGTGCTTTAAAGCCACCTGTTCTTGATGCAGTCTGTGCGCCATCCCCTGTCATAGGGTTATAAGTTGTCGTGAACCAATCCCACAAAGCAGGCGATGACCTAGTCAGTAATTGATTATCAAAGGTTATTGTAAGGGGTTCTGGTGTGAACTTGCCGGGGTAGAAGACCTTATCATTTAGACGATCAACAACAATATCATCAGTTGCACCTCCAATAGGACTTACTTGCTTTGCAGCAGTAGTAAGCTGGGTTGAAACCCTTGTGCCTACGCCATTAGGAAGAGTAAAACGACACTCAAATTGATAGGATCTAACTGAGTCAAGTTGTGTTGAAATCTTAGGTAAGGTCCTGCCCCCAGTGAAGCTGCCTCTAATCTCGTTTTTAAGTACTGTCATGATATTTATTAGTTAAAAGTAGCTGATTGACTCGTAAGGTTAACTTCGAATACGATTGTCTCAGCAGCCTTAGTAGGCTTAATTTGCACTGAGCACCAAAGCTCATTTCTATCAACTCTTGCAGGAGTATTCATACTTGAGTCACACCTAACAACACCCTCAATAATGGCTCTTCTAGCTAGAAGATCACTAATGAAAGGGTTGATTGCTTCTTCAACCTGACTCCAGGAGATTTCATCATTAGGCTCAAATTGGAATGGCTTACCAAGTTCGAGCAACACCTTACGGATGTAAATCATCAATCTACGAACGTTAACTCTATCAAGAGCAGTTGGTGCTCTTTGAGTAGTTCTTTGACCGAAGATTGTAATGCCCATAGTAGAGTCATTCGCAATCGGGTTTATTGAGTTTGAGTATAGAGCGTCCCTGTCGCCTTGGTTAAGGCGAACCTCTGTATCCGTAGGCTTGGTTAGGCGACCTCTTCTAAACCCAGCAGGAGCGAACCAAGGCTCTGCAACGGAGTCTGTGAAGACACACTGCCTAGCGGCAAAGATCGAAGGATCATACCATTGTTCCGCCGATGCAAAGGGATTAAACACTTGAACCCACGGCCAGTAAGTTGCTGCATAAGAAGAGTTCAAAGCGGCAGACCGAGTTTCCCCATCTTGCCCGTTAGCCCACTTAATAGCATCTTGAACTTCACCAATACCCTGAGGAGCCGCTACAATAGCGAAGAAGTTTTTAGAAGTTTCAGCTAGGCTGATGAATGCGTTCTGAACAGCATCGTCAGTGATTCCTGGAATCAAACCAAGTGAGATGTTTAAAGTATCATCATCAAGGGCATACATTCCTGATTTATTAGCAGCAGTGCCTACTAAGTTACTTGCAGTGGTTCCGCCACTTTCACCACCAGCTAAACTATACGTTCCTTCAATAACCTTTAAGAACCTAGGAGTTCCTGAAACAGAAGTTTCACCGTTACCGCCGAACCCAGCCAGTGTAACCTTCGCTCCAAATTGATTAGGAGCAACATAAGATGTCCCACCCTTCTCAAGGTCTGCGAACACGTATTCAGATTGATTATTAATCACATCTGAATTTAATATGTTTTCAAGGGAGTCTGTGCTAGTAGGGCTAAATTCAAGATTATTGAAAGATTCAACCTGCGCTCCATCGCTATTAACTACCAGACGATCCCTAGTGGAAACGTTATTAACTTCAATTGAAACTCCTCGCGTTTCCCCAGCATTAGTAAGAGAGAGGTTGTATCCTGCACCTGGGTAGATTGTGTTAACGACCAAGTCCACGTTTGAAGCAGTAAATCCACTTACAGTAATGTTATTAGACGCTCCATCAGCCTTAGCATCACCACTGACATTTAATGATGAGAAACCAAAGTCACCAGCAGCAGAAACTTGAAGAGTAGAACCGGAGCCAGCATACTTGGAAGCTAAGTATACGTTAGTTCCGTCTACATAAGCAAATACGTTTTGTGAGCCAATAGCCGCAGGGTTAAAAGCAGCTTCAAAGATTTGAGCTTTAGTCGTATTAGCCGTAGAGCTTACAAGATCAACAGTTCCCGTCGTAGTAAGATTACCTGCATTGTTCTTAACTGCGTAGTAGATTGACGAAGTAGTAGTTGCTGGAACATAACCACTTACGTATACAGCAGGAGAAGCTCCCACAGCTACATTAGCAGAAGCGTATGCTAGCACCTTAGTAGGATCAATACCTCTTACAAAGTAAAGTTGGTTGGTAGCTTCTAGAATCTCTAAAGCACCCTCAAGACCTTGACCTGGAAGGGTGGTGTCTGGTCTACCAAAAAACCTAATGAGGTTTTCTTGACTCGTAATGAGAGTAGCCTTATTGATAGGGCCTTTATTAGCGAAGCCTACTAAGCCTACGACACTTGAATCCACATTCGGAGCATATACCGAAATATCATTTTCAAGAACTACAACAGATGGACTGGTTGGTATTGCCATGATTAATTACTCTTTGGGCTTTTAAGCCTTTTAGATGGTGATTCGATTACTGGGGTCGGGGTTGGGTCAGTGAGATGCGCTAACTTAACCATTCTTCGATGAACTAAGTTTTCCGCAACTCTACTTCCCCAGGAATCAGGAACTTCAATTTGCTCTTTGGGTGCTAGAAAAACATGCTTGATACCCTGGCCCGTTCTAAACGGGATATCGATACCCTGCATACTTGTATTCGTTATGACTTTCATATAAAGGTTCCTAAAGTATTTACTCTTAATTAAATATAAAAACGGTTAATTTGCTTGAAGAGACAAATTAGTGATTGTTAATGTATTGCCCACGGTTATATTTGTTTCATCTCCAATATCCCACCAAGCATATATTTCTGCGTCACTCGCATTGAAACCCGCTGATACAGACTCAGTTAGCAACACATATCTAGCACCTACGATAGCTCCCGAGAACTGATACACATCTCCCGCAGTTTGCAGGACTGCTCTAGACGCACTTGCAGCAGGTGTTATTTGCAGCCAACTAGAAACATCAAATCCTGAAGTGGAAGTAGTTGATCTAGGAACAATTAAACCCGAGGGGTTCACGACAGCGGCTTCGGTTGTTAATGCTGATACTAATACCACTTGAGAGGTATTACTAACATCGGCACCCCATTCGGCGGCACCTCCAGTTGGAACTGTGGCGGAGGCTAATTGCAGCCTAAAGTCATTAGACACACTACTAGCTTCGAAGAACTCTTCGAACATTCTTTGCTTACCTCTATTCGTCCACATAATATATAACTCCTACTTTATTTAGCTATAAACGCTAATTAAAGCACTCTTAAATTATTACCTAAGGATCGACATCTGGAGGAGTTCCCATGTTATCAGGCAGCGAGAAGATAAGATCGGTGTTCAAGGATAGGACGTTAGCCTCAAGGGTAGTATCGACCCTCTCAAGACTCCCAACGTCAGTGGCAAGCGACAGCCCACTAGCCTCAAGATCTATCTCAACGAGACTCAAAGCCTCCCTTTGATTAGCTGTTGCCAAGAAGTCTGCGCTGACTGTGAGGGTGCTTGAGACATTTCCAAGAGCTACTTGATCAGCCAGAGAGATGCTACTTGCCGACAAGGTAGTGAATACATTTCCAAGACTAGTGTCAGTTCCAAGTGATAGCGAACTTGCTTCAAGAGAAACATCTATTTGACCTAAATCTTTTCTAACATTTGCTGCTGCTAGGAAGTCTGCACTAACAGTTAAAGTAGTTGATACATTTCCAAGATCCTTTCGAACGTTGTTTACAGATAAGAAATCTGCACTTACTGTTAATGTAGTAAATACGTTTCCAAGATCTTTCCGAAGACTATTATTACTAGAAGCAAAGTCTGCACTAACAGTTAAGGTTGATGAAACGGTAGCTAGATTGAGAGGAGTGTTTACACCCTTAAAACCAAGACTTAGTAGCTCAAGGTATATCGGGATTGTATCAAGAGATACATTCACCGAAGTTCCGGTTACAGGTGGGGTTGGCGAAGGCTCTACAGTCTCATCAACACCTCTAGTAAGATTTCTAAATATGTCCGGTCGATTATTTTCTACTATTTCGGCTATAAAGGTGAGAGTCCCTCTCTTAGAAGGGGGTCGTGGTGGTCTAACGTTAGGACGAATGGGGGACTCGTCAATGTTAATATTCAACGACATCGAATTTATTACACTCCGAACTCTTTAATCTCGCCGGTATTTGTAAATAAGAATTTTGGACTTGGAATATAAGTTTCTAAACTTATACTGATTGACTTTCTAAGAATTCTATCCCCAGCATCTGACGCAATTGAGTTTCCAATGTCCCTTTCACTTAAAATAAAAGCCTTATTGTAAGAGGATATACCAGTACTTATATTTAAATCAGGGCTAAACAAAGAGAAGATACTGGATCTTAACATATCAACGTCAGCTTTGTATTTGGCCCATACGTTAACTTCGTATGTAATATTAATAGCTCTTGGGGGTAAGCTTAAAACTCGCATAGCTCGAAGCTTATCCTTGTCCCAATATGTTTCGTTTATAATATTGTGGTATCGAATCCTTTCTGAGTCACTTTCAGTTTGAGTTTCAACAATAGTAATCATAGGAAGTATTAAAGTGTTATCAGATTTAATACGGCCTGCTATTCTTTCTGGGTTGCCGTGGGAGCAATTAACGCTAACACGATTACTATTCCCATCAATGTAATAAAGATTTCCAAACATATTAAGCATAGCCCTTAAGCTTTCCCTATAAACATTATTAATTATAGGGAGAAGTTTTGTGGTAGTGAGTTCCGCGATTTTATTTCTAATGGATAAAGGGTTATAACTCATTAATATTTGCTCCCAATTTTCTCAGTGCTATCAAAGAAGTCCTCATTATGAATGTCTTGAGTATCTCGAAGAAGTTTAGCGTGTACCATTAAATGATAAACTCCGTATGCTTCAAAACTATCTTCTTGCACTTCAAATACTTCAAATTTCATTTCTTGAAATTCAGGTTGCAGGATATCTCCAATAGAAATTGGACGGCCTAACAAGTTTTCGGTGTAAGATTTATTAAATACGAACACTTGATCAATTTGCATTTCAACCCCGAATTGAGAAAGGTTTTCTTCAACAGGACGAGGGTCATAGTGTGCCCATAGCGTAACAGCCTCTTGGGCGATTGTCTTTTGTCTAGACTCTTGGTAAACATCATCTATATCTTCTGATGGAATATATTCGAATACCTTTACACGGGATCCTGATAACTTAATGTTTTCAGCATCTACCATGTTAAACAAGTTCTTATCATTCTTCTTCTTAAAGAGTGATAACCTTGTATCCCTTTCCTCTGGGAAATTCGTGGGAGGGGTGTTTACTTTAAATCTAGACATTAGAAGATATCAAACAAAGGTGGACCTTCGATCTCATTCATTAATTCTTCAAGCAGAGCCTCCTTGTCTTTCTGAGCCTCTGAGATGAGTTCGCTACCATTCAACCTCGTCCCTCCCCCAGGTCCAGGAAGAGTTTGATACTTGCCTCTAATGCCTCCTAAAATCTCTTTAGACAAGGCTAGAGTGAATCTTTGCAGCCAACTCTTGTAAGCATGATGAAGAGTATTAGGATCAAAAGCTCGGAACTCTAAAATCACAGACTCATCATTCTCATGAGGCTTTGGAAATATGTGAAGGTACTTATTATTTATCAACTGCCACGTAGACATCTGACCTAGCACATTCTTAATCTGCTTTAAGTATTGCTGCATTAGCAGATACTGACTAACATTATAATTATTAAATAAGCCAGTATTCGTAAAGAACATGATGCTAAGATCATACTCAAGGGATCCTGGGCTTGCTCCAAATTTGAAGAAATCTCGTCTATACCAAACATCATTTAAATTGTCAGCAATCTCAGGCGGAAGCTCATACACATTAACGCCCGCTGTAGTGTCAAAGACTGCATATTGAGTCATCCAATCGGGAGCATGATACTCCAACTTAGAGATAGCTTCGTCAATACATATTTGTATTTGAAAGTCATCAAGCTCAACATCAATAACAGGATAGCCTAACTTAGCTAAAACGTAATCTTTAATAGTGCGGTTGAATTTCTTGAATTCGTTTACATCTTTAAAGTCTTTGTTGTTTAGGTCAGTATCCTTAGGACTCTTATAGTCTTTGAGCTTGTTACCACCGTAAGTGCCATAAGATGATCCGTAAGATCTAACAATCGGTATTCCTATTTTATCACCCATGTTAACTATATTTACCCTAGAAATGAAAAAAGGACTCAGTATAAAACTGAGTCCTTCCTTCGTCAGTCACTTAGTAACTATTAAGGGAGAAGGGCTTCACCGCCACCCGTGTAACCATTGGTGGTTACACCTTGACCATCAACCGACTTGTTTCTGAAGATCTCTGGAGTGAGGTAATCAGCACCGGTTCCGATCAATCGGATCACGCGGTAGAAGCGCGAAGCAGGTTGAACTGCAACCTTACCGTAACGAGTTAGGATACCCTTTCTCGGTTGGAAGGTCTCAGGATCCACCACCGTATCCAGCGGCTGAACCGGGATGTAAGGGCAGTAGAAGAAGCCAGCATCCATTGCGTTGCTACCCTTGTAGCCAACAATGATTTCATCTTCTGGGAACATCGGATCGATGATCAGGTCATACTTACCTGCAAACTTACCAGCGTATTGAATCTGGCTACCTTGCATGTTGGTTGGACCCAACTTCTCAGGAAGACCACCTTCAAGCTTGGCTGCGGACTCAAGCATCGAAGCGATGACAGGAGACGTAATGATCACGTTACCCGGACCTCTAAGAGTCGTGCGGTAGATGTCAGTGCTTGCGAAGTTAATCAGAGCAAGGACATTCGAGTAAATGTGACCCAACGTTTGCGGAGCAAAAGAGGTCGTGTTCGAAGCGAACTTATTCAGATCCATCACGTAGATGTTCGAATACTTACGGCCAATACCGCCAGAAGCATCATATCTTTCCTCGTTCGTCAACTCAGTGCTGAAATCATACTCGTATGCGCCAGCGACAAACGTGCCGCCAGCACCATCACCAGTACCACCGATGCCAGGGAAGTCGTCCGCGCCACCTTGGTAAAGCGACCGAAGATACCAACCACCGTATTCACCAGTAACAGCACCCGCACCATATGCGATCATGCGAATATCTTCGATAAGCTCACGGTCAATCTCAAGGTTCATTTCCTTAGAGAGAAGGTCCGTCAACTCAGCTTCCATGTCAAGGTTGTGATATGCCTTGAGGTCTTGTGCAGCTTCCAGGGTCCACAGAGCACGCATCTTACGCTCACGCGCTTGAACGGTCTGCTTCTGAATGTGCATGTTAACTTCAGGAATCTCATTGTTCTTCAGCCTTTCGCCAGCCGAAACCGAGTAACCGAGAATCGACGTACTACTCGGCCAAGAAGCCAGTTGACCACCCATCGTAGTCGAAGGCGAGCCAGCACTCGCAGCAAGGACGTTCGACAGGTCGAACCCAGGACTGGATGCTTGTCCGGCTGTGAGGCCGTTTAAACCACCAGGATCGAAGGCATCCCCTGCGCGACCAGGAGCACTAACACTACCAATCCTTTTCGAAACTAGGTTACGAGGAGTAATGTTGAACTTCGAGTACATGACTTGCTCAGTTGTACCGATGGCTCGTGAGTTGCCCATGTAGAAGATCTGCGACACAGGGCCGTCCATAGCTTGCGTAGCACCAATCTTGTTGAACATAAGTTCAGGATAGGTGCGCCGGATAAGCGGGAAGGCAAACTTTTGGAAAGTGCCAATCTTACCAGTGGTAGTAGCACCGTCACTAAGTGCTTCATTCAGACTTGTCTTCGTAAATTCTTTGGCTTGGTTTTCAAAGAGACGAGCGGTCTGATATGCGATGTGTTCATCCCCGATACCTTCAAGGAGTGGTTCCCAACGCTTCAGTAAATCTTTTCTATCTAATGCGGTCATAATTAACCTCTATAACTGTTGAGTTTTTCTAACACGCCTTGATTGATCCATTCGTTTCCGTGGCTAGCGTGGTTTTCATTTAACTTTTCTTCAGCTTCCTTCACTTTGAAGTTATCTTCACTGATGACTAGTGCCGTTTCAGAGAGTTTCCTCTCCGCATTGGATGAGTCCTGCAAGTTAATCAGTTCTTTTTGAACTGATTGCATGGTCTCTTCCAACTTAATACTCTTATCCGTAGCAACCTTAGACTTGCGCTTAAGGTTGACGTTTTCCTTTAGGAGCTTATTGACCTGACGTAGCAGGGCCTGATTCTTCTCCTCTTGTTGTTCACCAAGGGATGCAAGAACTTCCATTCCATGCAATTCATCTTGGTTGTTGTTCTCTAAAGCAAACATAGAGCGCACGGTTTCAAACATTTGAGCGTTACGGAACGTATCGTTCTCAAGCTCAAGCTCCTTTAGTGCTTGCTCCTTTAGCTTTTCGATGTTTCCACGAATAAAGGATTGAACCTTAGTGGATAGATCGCTAACTTGCTCTTCAACACGCTGTTTAATAATGACAGCGACAAGCTCAGATACCTTTTCAAGAGTGCTTTCGTCTAAGCCCTCAGGAAGATATTCTGCCACTGAATCTAAAATGTTTTTACTTTGCGACATGATTAACCTCTATGTAGGTATGTAGGGTGTTAAGCCTAATTTAATATTATTTATTTTCTCTTCTTACTTTTAGGTTTACAAGATCCTTTAGAGTAAGCTTTCTTATCAGGAGTTGGTTCGTAACCTTTCCAACATCTTTCTTTAAGAGCTTCAACTAATGCGTTACCTAAGATGGTAGTGCTGTTACGTTGAGATTTACGAGTGTCCCCTCGACCACCCTGACCTGTGGACATTTTCGAACCATCTGGTCTTCGACCGTAAGTAAGTTTCCCAGTCTTCTTCCTCGCTTTACGCACAGCGTGCTTGCCAGCCTTATGCATTGTACTTGCAGCTTTTTTAGCACTAACAAGTTCTCCCCCAGGCGTTGTAATTAGACCTTGAGAAGCAGCAATCACCGTGTCGTTATACCTGCCACGCTTCCCAGGACGTTGTGGGTCGCGTGTTGCTTCTTCCGCATCGGCTTCCTGGTCTGGAGTACCATGAACGGGGCGTGTATCCCGATGTTGTTTCATGTAAGCCTTCGCTCTCTTAGCAGCGTGTTTACCCCTAAGCTCATTTAATGCTTCTTTAAATCTTGTCATTTCTTGGCCCTTTTCGATTGATCTACGCCTGCACCACCACCAGCAATACGACGTTTTTCATTAGCAGCTATGGCTTTTTGAAGTTTTTCCCTGCGTTCTACATCTAGTTGAGCGGGAGTTTTTTTCGCGTTGGCAAGCTTCTTTGCTTTTTCAAAAGCATCTGGGTCATTTTTAATGCTGCCCTCTTCGATAGGACTACCCCAACAAACTTTCTTGAAGCCTTCGATTAAAGCGTTGCCAATGATTTCTGTGGAGTCCGGTAAGCCCCCAGCCCGGCGTGCCCGTTTCTCAGCCTTCCTCTGCTCTGCTGGGGTAATGGGCTTTTCTCCCGGACCATGGACACTACCAGCGATTGGAATGAACGGGCGTTTCTTCTTTTTACCGTATCTGTGCTGCTGAGTGTCCGCTTGTCCTTCTGTCCTACCATCTACTGTCAATGGATTTGCGTCAGTTGCCACCTCTCCACCATGTCCAGTAATTGTGACAGTTGGCGAAGCCTTCTTCTTCGCGACCTTCTTCTTTGCCTCCTTAATCGCGGCTTTTTTCTTTTGTTTAAGGTTAGCTTTATCTGCGTCATACTTGCGTTGGCCCGCAGCTTCTGTTTCGTCTTCCTTAGTCCACCGGGAGGCATTGCTATAATCCCCCGATCTCTTTTTACCGTAAGTTTGTTTTAAGTTCCTTCTTTCTACCTCAGGTGTGCCTGCTTCATGCAATGCTTCTCTAATCTTACTCTCAAGCATTGTAAGAAGAACTCGATCCTTCTTATGCTTTGAAATAATCTTTTGAGCACGCTCGCTGTTCTCACGCATGGATTCTGAAATCTGAGGGAAAGCTCCTCGGGTGGATGGATCAGAAACAAGATCAAACGTAATCAACTTAAAGTCCTCATTAACTAACTTACCCTTGATACCCTCGGTGACGCTGCCGATACCTCTGCTTGAGATACCTAACTTAACCCCGTCGTTAAGAAGAGCTTCCACAATCTTACCATTGGGAGTGGACAGGATTTCGCACTCACCCATGACATCACCATTCTTCTCAACCCAAAGCTTGGTAATTAAGTGGGAAGCTTGGGACAAATGAATAGCATCGTTGGTAGGATGGTCTAAAGCACCCACTAAAGAACGATCACCAATCTTTTCTTGAATGGCTTTTACTTGAGACTCTAGAATTGACTTCGGGTAAATACGCCCGTTATTGTTTTGTTCGTCGCACTTCTGAAATTTACCTTGAAGGCGAACCTTAGTCCTACCCTTAGTCCCTTCGTTAATAATTTTAACTTTCTCTAAAACGTTGTATTCTACGAGTAACATGATGATTCCTATTTTTGCTTTCTAGACCAGTATTTATCACTCTTGAATTTACTGGACCCTTGTTTACCATGCCGAACGAGTGTTCTTACGGCATACTTCTTAACGTCTTTAAATTTGGAAGGAATTGAACCAGGGGAGAAACCTTTAGCAGTTCGACCTCCAACCTCTTGCTCATCGTCAGTGCCCCACTTTTGTTTAGTGATTACGTATAAACGATTTGAATTTTTAGTAGAGAAAATCTGACCCACATAACCCTTTTTCAAGGCAGTCGTGATTGAAGCGTAAACCTTAACTCGGGATTTAGATGCCTTAGTCTTGTCACCTCCCTTGCTCATTTTAGATCTGCCTTCGGCTGATCCTCTAGCTCTAACTCCTTTTTTTGATTCCCTTATTAATTCTATTAGATCCATTCTTTTTCTTCTTAGGTTTAGGAGGGTAAGTATCATCACGCCTCACGACAGGAGCTTTCTTACCCGACAGGTTAACTCCAACCATTCCACAGGATGTCATCTCTTGCATGACATCCTTAGTTTCACGTAATAATTTCTTTAAAGTTTCAACTAGAGTTTCAAGTCTTTCTCTAAGGATTGTTTCCTCAGTGATAGAATCGAACTCTGGCATCAACGATTGCTTCTTCTCAGGATCAGAAGTTTCTTGTAAAGCATGATTGAACCCAACAATTTGATTTACAAATGAATTAGGAACGATGACCTCTTTGAGGTCATCGTCTATGATAGGATCAACTTTTGCAGCCGTGCCCTTTATGGGATTACGATTAGATAAGATACCCTCACTCAAGGCTAAAAGGTCTTTAGTGCTTGAACCCATCTTTTACCTTACGCTTCGTCTTCGTCTTCTTCGTAGTCTTCTTCGTCTTCGTCCGCATCCTCAGCTTCTTCTAAGGACTCCCCGTCTTGCTCTAGAGCTTCGTTAAGGGTGCCAAGAATGAAATCAATACACTCCTTCATTGATTCCTCTGAAATGGCTTCGTCTAGCTCCGACTCACAGAGAGGGCAGACATGCTCTTCGGCTTGAGCTTCTTCGACAACCTCGGACTCCGAAACACCCGTGTCTTCGACGAGGCGGTTAGCGGTAAGAATTTGACTAACAAATTCGTCATTCACATTAATGTATCTCATAAAAATAATCCTGTACGTATATGTATTTAGTCCGTCTAGATAAAATCAATAAAATTATATCGTAACCCTAGTAATGTTGTATCGATCCTCAAAACTCACAATAGTTTTTGAATCTTCGGGAATGATTCTCGATATAGTATTGTGGCCTCCTTCAATATGATTGAAGGTAATGTTATTACGTAATCCCTTAGCAATATCTAGGATTAGTTCCTTATTGCTATCGTAGAACATCCGGCCTATTTGATTCACAGGCATTCGGCTGAACACATCAAACCACGTTAGCGTTGTCGGATTATAAGTATTCGAAAGGTAATCAATAACATCCTTCAGAAGGTAAGAGGTTCCATAGGAGGAGGCAGGGGCGGAACTTGCTCTATACTCTTCAGCACTAGCCGAGTAGAAAGTATTAGTAAAGTTACTTTCTACGTATCGATATCCAATGTTTTGAGTGCTCTCATCTTCTGAGGCCCCTACACGATCCACACCATCTACTAGATTTAAATTATACGCCTCAAACATGGGTAAAGAAGATTCGTCTATCGTAGCATCAACAGCAGGTAAGACTGATAATGACCTTGTGTGAGTGTCTCCATAACTTACAAGTTTTGAGCTACCGTTAAAAGGATTATACATACCTCCTGCTACAGGGGTTACGACAATTCCGAAAGGAATATTCTTAACAAACCTGGAGCCGATAGATGATAACCCTTGATCAGGGAACGCAGCCAAATTAAAATCATTTAAGGATACCGTAACCGTAGAAGTATCTAAAATGTATCGATAGATCGGATCCCTATAATCAATCGACAGCATTGGAGTATTAAGGGCATTATTATTCATGTAAACTTGAATATCTTCACTATTCGTAAGAAGGGAATACGTTCCACTGTAGTTTTCTATTAAAGGGTTCTCCGTGTATCTGCCTTTAACGGAGCCGAGATTAAGAGCGAAAAATAAAGGTTTAGTAGCAGACGGACCCAAATCACCAGAAGCGAACTCATGCTTGTTAGTTAAAGAGGTTGCGCTAAATGTTAAAACAGGACTGACGTTTAACATATCTAAAACCTTCATTCTAATAGCAGGAGGAGCGTAGTAAGATTGGTTTATAATGTTAGTGCTTGGAACGGCGACCCCTTGAGATTGTAGGTCTTCGCCATTGATATAGTATCCTCCTCCATTCCCTATATTAAGGCTGCTAGGACTCCCAACGCTAGGCACTGTTATTTGACCTATTTTAGTAATCTTATCTACTTCAATACCTTGATTAGGAACACGAAGACTTTTCACCTCACCTCCCAGGGTTGTAACTGCAACCTCTATATTAAGGTCCTCGTTTAAGGGTCTAGCCCTATTTATTTGAAAGTTTCTCCAATCAGAAGGTTTGTTGTTTTCAAAAGTATGTAAGTTATTAGCTAGATATTCTATTGCGAAACGTTCGGTATATTCAGGATTTTCTGAACCTTCAATAATCTCAAATGAGGATTCAAATTGCCCTAACGAAACATCTCTAAAGTAGTTATAATCAAATTCATCAATCGTCCCTTCCAATAAGTGCTTTCGAATAACATTAAGTAATGTAGTCATTCCTACCGGCTTGCCTCCAGGATATCTTAAGTATTGAAAGGAGTTAACAATCTTTGAATCTAAGCTAGCCAATAGTTTATCATCAGACAAATTCTGAAGTGAAACCTCATCCCAAGGCATATTAGAGTTTTGAATACTTAACAACTTTGAAACCTCAGGAGACATCTCACGATTAAATACTAAAGTATTAGTAGCGTAGTTTCTTTCCGTTTGAGTGTTAGTGTTAGGCTCCACCTTAAAGAAGTTTAGATTAGGATCATATAGTTGAGGTTGGGTTGTTCCTCGCTGTTGTTGCCGATAATCCTCAGGACTTATTACCTCGTTTGCAGAGATAGTGGTAGCTGTCATAGCCTCCTGATTACTTGTTATCTGTACAGCTTGAACTTCTTTTTGAATACTTAAAGGTGTAAATTCATTAGTAAGAGTAACAACTCCTTGACCTGGATTATTAAAGCCAGTAGGCTCTAAAACACCTCCTGAACCAGAATTAGGTTCTAGTGGCTCTTGAGGTTCCGCAGATTGAGAGATTGATGGTTCTAGAGAAGGGCATGTTATTCCGGTAAACACTTCTTCTATACAAGCCCCTTGACAAGCCGCCAGCCCTGCGTAAATACACTCAGGGTCTGGAACAACTTCTCCATTACCTAGTACAATGTTAGGTTGACATGTAACACATTGAAATTCAAAAGAGGTTACTAATTGTTGATTAACAGGCTCATTTAAGTAGCCGGGGCAAACATTAGTAACCATGTGCTTACACCTATAATATTGGGTTCCGCCGGTTGTAGGACCTCCACCACCTCCAGGGGTTGGAGGAACAGGGTCAAGAGGTCCGGTAGGACCTCCAGTTGTAGGACCAGCAGGACCACCAGTTGTAGGTCCGGTAGGACTTCCAGATCTAACACGACCCCCGGTAACACCTCCTCCACCAGGGCCGGGGGGAACAATATCGGAAGGAGCACCCGTATTACCACCACCACCACCAGGATTACCACCACCACCACCGCCTGGGCCAGTTGGCCCGCGAGGCTCCCTAGGAGGTATCCATGGGGGATCAAAAGGGGGATCCGATGGACCAGGAGGAACTGGGGATAATATGATCGGAGTTATAGGAGGCTCATAACCTCCTATTCCTGGACCCCGAGTACCCGGAAGCGCACCGCGACCACAAGGGAATACGGTTGGAAAAGGAAATCTATTAGGCATTTGAGATTATCACACGCAAGTAATAGTAGGATCCCTTTGGCGCATCAACGCTCCACCAGCCCCATTTCCATTCTGAACAACGGCATTGGGGAGTCCAATAACCTGAAAAGTGATAGAGGGGTATACCAGAGGATGTAAGCTGTTGAGCCAGTCAACATTTGCGAAGTTTGGGTCATTAGCGTTGACACCTTTATTTACTACCCCGTCGAAGTATCCCTGCCGTCTATCATGGTTGCTGATGTTATTTGGGAAGGTTATTACCCTTGCGCCAACTTCTCTGAAGGGTGATGAACCCTTAACGCTCATCGTAGGTAATGTAAATCCCGTATACCTAAGGGGATTGTTACGACTCATCCAGGGACCAAAGGCTGCACCCATAACCGGCCAGTCGTCGGCAACCCAAGCCACGTTAATTACAAAATAGTCTTTATACTTATTGACCCAAATATTAGAGGATTGCCCATTACTGGACCCTGTATTTATAGGAATACAATTTAAAAGGTCAACATTAACATGGTAGTCATCGACCCATGAAGTGCTGTCAAAGTTTAACATGATCCGCTTACTTACAAAATACATTTGAGTAAACGGACGGAGGTTTTGCACCGCCGCCGTGTCGGCGGTGGTAAGATTGGGAAGTGTGGTAAGGACACCAGTACCTCTGTTTCCCGTTCCCCAACCTTGAAGAGCGTTTGTATCTGGATCTGTAGCATAAATCTCGGCAACCGTGTTATTACCTCCCAAGGACCCCGGTAACTGCCCATTAAAAGGAGGAAGAGACTTTCCCTTCCACCATTTATTACCTGTATACCATCCCGTACACCACCCAAGACCTACATTAATGCAGTCATTAATGTGGTTACCAATATAGCTCCCTTTGGTATGCCATCTAGCTTTATCCCAACTAGGGTATGCTGCAATAGACCCAGCAGGATAACTAAACTCTGTCTCAACATCATCGGTCAGGGAGTTCAAATTGTAGTTATCAAGCCCCCCCCCAATGTTATTTGCGGCGTGCCTCATTAAAGCACCTTCAGGACCCCACCAACCTCCCGTAACAGTACCTGCTGCGATAACTCTAGAGACCTCTGGACCAATCTCTGATACTGGTGTTACTGGCGTAGCAGCAGCGGCAGTGGCATTACCAATCTCATTTAACAAGGAAGTATATACTTCCTTGCGAACTGTTTCTAAGTGAGCTTCGGTCACTACTGGGTTAGCAATTGAAACCTGAGGAGTAGCAGCCGCAATGCCTGCACGCTCATTATATGCTAATTCAGTAGTTCTAAAGAACGGTCGAATATCTATAATATCTTCTTCGGTGATTAGATCGGCAATAGCCCCCGCAGCAGTTTGAACCCTAATGTAAGCGATTGGAAGAATAGATTGACCAATAAGCTGGAATGCGGTAGTTTCTAAGTTTTCAGATAATACTGGAGCCAAGTTCATTAGGTCATCAGGAGATGGGAAAGAACCTTTAATGGTTCCGACACCAGTGCCTGAAACTACAGAGAATCCTGTATCGGAACCCCCCTCATCACCAGGATGTGCCAACATAATAGGCATACCGTCTAATGTAGTAAGGTTAACTCTATCATCGGCATTATCATCATTAGTAGCCGTTTGCCTCGATATACCAATACCTGCCCCCTTCAAAATACCTAAGGTGGGTCGAGTAAGTGTCGTGGGATCTCCATTGGGATTAAACTTTGAAATAGTAGTAGACCCTTCATCCACCGCTTTACTGTAAATAAACAGCAAGTCTATTCTGTGGTTAGCCGCTAAAGGTTGATTATCACCATTAGCATCCGTGTAGAAATAATCGTCTCCGTCAAACTCGGGAACTGGGATAACTAGCTCCTCAGGAACATCAACTATTGAAGTTCTAATAGCACCACGCCATCTCTTAATAAACTCAGATTCAAGCCTTCCTTGCTGGCCTGCTTGAAGTTCGGCGGTGTAAACACCTTTGATTAGTTGTAAATCTCTAGTTAACTCTGGTGTTGAGTGTTTAAGTATAGCCCCAATATAGTTAGGATATAAAGGTCTACTATCTGGGTCTAGGTCCCCATCGAATTGTCCATACCCAGGGGAGGTTGTTCCTTCTGTTCTAGGAAATAATGTCGCGTCTCGGCCTAAGAACAAGCCATCATCATCCCATAAAGGATGAGTAAAAGATCTCTCGGCAAGACCGTTCATGTTTAAAGCGTCACCCTGCAAACCGTCTTGAAATTGTTGAAGGACAGTAGTAACGTATGTGCCGATGTTAGTTTCAACTTCGTAAGTGTTTAAATCAGAAACCGTACCATTAGAGTTACTAGTATTACTAAACCCAGTGATCTGTTTAACAACCTGCAAAGGAGTTAAATCATACGCATTGTTAATTCTTGCTGTAAACTTACCCGGCTTAACTCTAACCTTACGATCATTTCCCGTAGCGTAAGGCTTTAACTCAGAGAAACCAGACCGATCAATTTCAATTTCCTTTTTATTGTTTTGACGGGTAATGATACCATCTACTTGATCCTTAAGAAACTTTTGAGATTCTTCCAATTGCTTGATTGGAATGTTATCAACCTCGTAGTAATAAGGGTCGTTAGATTTAAAATGCCTTACAGGGCTTATAAAAGTGTAAGGGGTATCGTAATATCGAGTTTCGTTAGCCATTAATTATCCTTCTTAAGATCAAAGTTATTTATAGATGCAAGACCTAAACCGTAACCATATTTATTATAAGAGTCTCCACCAAACGCACTAGTAGCATAATAGCCTTGTACGACCTTGCCTAATCCCGACTTACCAACAGTATTATGCTTCGCATTTGCAAATGTATTTAATGCTGAGTCGTCGAGAACTGCCTTTACTGTATTAGGAGTAGCTAACATTGCTGATGCATAGTAGAATCCTGAGGCTGCAATACTATCGTCAGCTTGCTTCTGTAATACTCCAATATGATTATCAGTGGATGAAGCGTCAGCATTTCCAGATGCAATTAAGTTGCCAGAGAAATTATAGCCTTGAGCGAATACTTGTCGTGCCCACCCATCGAGATCGTTAGTTCCACTGGCTACCATGAAGTTTGTAGCCGGATCTACTGAGAAGTATAATCTGAACGCTCCGAAGTTTTCAGCACTTACGGACTTACCATAAGGATTGGCCGTAGAATGCCCATAGTAATCCAGAACAGGCAAAGTTCCCGTATCTGGAGTGCCTGAAGGTACGTCTCCGGTGCTCCAAACTCCTGAAGGGCCAACATAACCACTATCCCTAGGGTGGAAACCTGAGACAGAGATATAGGAAGCCTTTAACAATGAGTCATCAGCGATATTCCAAATGAACGTTCTAGAACACCTAGGTCCGTCTAAGGGAGCGGTGCCGTCAAGGTCATAAATAACCGAGGACGCAATATCCCAGGTAGCGGGGAAGTGTACGTTGTTAGCTTGAACTAAACTGTTCTCAACAGCCCTTACGCACATGCCTCCAGTAGTAATGGCTGAAGCGTCGTTAACTACGTCGTGAGCAAACCTGAAGGGAGCGGGAGCGGTTCCTCCTACAGTCGGTATAAATTGATACCTAGAAGTGCCTGTAGGAATGGAGGGAATCGCACCTATAACACCATTCGCATCAACATTAGCATTAGGATAGAATTGAATAAACCCTCCACTAGCATAAGTGCCTAACGCCGTTTCTGAGTAATCTTGGGGAAGAGTAAGGGAGTTACCGTAAGCACCCGCCGCCCAATGTCCAACGTAATTTCCTACATTCTCCATAAGAATGTTTGAATTTCTATTTGCAACTAAACAAGCCCTAGTTGAATGTAATTCAACCATCGTATGATTTTCACCTCTACTCAAGTCAAAGGAAGAAACCAAAAGCGCACCGTTACTTGATTGATGTGGAGTAATTTCAATATTAGAATTATCCTCTGCTAGCACATCAACCCCTAGATTCACAAGAGACGTTGGTCCCTGTAATTTGATGGTAGAACCGTTGCTAGCATAAAGCCCAGCTACGTCAATGTTACTCCCCCTGGTATTAGGACCAATAACAATATTAGCATAGTTTTCAGTCCCTCGCATTGTAAGCGTAGAGTTGTCCTCAACCCTAGCTAGTAACCCATATTGAGCGGTGGAAGAAACCCCCGTTGTAAGCCTCTCTAAGTGAGTGCTAACAAGGTCTGCGTCAGTATTACCCTTCAAGTGAATAGAAGGAAGAAGCTTATCACTGTTTTCATCCTTGCCAAAACAACCAGAAGCATATATCATCTTGTATATGCTAGGCATGGAACTTGTATACAGTGGACGAATGATAGAGTTATCACTGACTATATCTTGTCCGTTTGTAATACAGGCAACTTGAGATTCCTTGTAAGTTTCAACGGCATCAGGAGATGCGTGCAGGTAACCTCCATACAAATCCTTATTGTAAGTGAACTCAGAATTAGTTAGATTAATACCAGTGGACTGATTAAATCTCGCAGCTAAAGTATCTACACTGACCTTCGAGTTAGCAGAATCCAATCCAAAATAGTTGCCATCAAGTAGAAGTCTGCCGCTATAATCAAGAACACTATTCTCAAGCTTAATACCTGCTTCGGTATTTAACTCAGAGAAGAGTTGCATTCCGTCATTCCATATAACTGTGGAACTACCTCCAAGTTCAGTTCTTCCCCCTGTAATCTTAGAGTTAACAGCATGAATACCAATGTCATTTCTGGAAAGACAAGCTAAAGACTCTATTGAAGGGGCAGGGGTAAATGGTCCGGCACTAACATTCGAGGCGAGATCGCGGATAAGTTTATAGTTCGCATAGTGAGCACTGCCTGAGGCTTGATTAGACTTCTCTACATCTCTAGTGTAAGTAGACTTAAAATTAATAGTAGAATTGTTTGCGTAAATACCTGCTCCATAGGATTTTTGAGTTTTATATGCTAGTCTCTTCTCAGCAAAAGGGGTTCCCGTTCTAACAGATCCTAATAATTCATAGTTCCTAAAAGCAACAATACCTCTAAGAATGTTAACCTCTGAATTCTCAGCGTGCAAGCCAGCCTTATTGCATCTCGAAACTGAACATCTCTCTAGGTTGACCTTAGAGTTATTTATTTCAATTCCCCTATCAACCGAATGTTGTCCGTCAACATTAAAATTTCTAATATAAACAGGGCCGTTGCATTCATTCACTTTAATGTACTCTAAACTATTAAAGTAGGAGAAGGACATGGCTCCATAAGCCACTCCTACAGAATCAGTTTTGTGCCCCCAATCTTCCTCATTGGTTGTTATAAAGTTTAAAGTGCTAACATCGTAGGTGTCTTTCTCAGTAGTTCTAGTCTTATCAAAAGGATCAAATTTAAGACCCCCAACCACAAGCGAACTAACAGTTGTATTTGATAGATTCCAAGGAGCATCCGTACTACTTAAAGACGCAGTAAGCCTGTTTGAGTATCGATCATCAATTCTACGGGCGAACACATAAGGATTAACAAACCTAACATCAGGAGAGTAAACATTAAGACCTACGACCCCAGATGCAATAGCTATTCCATCCCCGTTGGGATACGTTGTAAAGGCACTTGCGAAAACGTGACTTACTTCAGGAGAAGGAGTTCTTGCATTTAAGCCCAGCAACCCTGTCATGAATGTGGAGTCACCCTTCATTGAAACCGACGAAGCTAGGCCGTAATCAGTATACTCAGTATCATAGTCAAGCTTAACATACTCATCATTAGTGCTCTTAAGACCTCTGGGGTAAGCGAATGCACTATTCCTATTAATAATTTCAAGTGCTCCATTAGGACCAAACGCCTTATTAGAAAGGTTAAGACCTCCAAGG
>TARA_R110002096_G_scaffold74973_6_pt1 | contig 22413 bp, 21 predicted proteins | sample TARA_R110002096 | Tara Oceans TARA_R110002096 (sample SAMEA4397295) | marine metagenome | biome: Polar Biome; feature: [DCM] deep chlorophyll maximum layer (ENVO:01000326); material: water (ENVO:00002006), including particulate matter (ENVO:01000060) such as... | depth 35 m
TGCGCTTGATCAGCAGGTAAGTGCCCGGGTTTTCCGGATCAGCGCGTAGTTTCAACGAACGATCCGGTGAAGCGGCGGCTTGCCGGACCAGAGAGGTGATATTCGGCGCGGTGTTTCCGCTCGTGCTCAAACTGACCTGCGAACTTTCCAGCGACACCAGATCTATCGAAATTATGCGTCCGTAAAATTGCAAAATCGAATTCGCGACGTCCAGAAATAAATCCTTTGCCACATCATCGCTGGCGGTCGCCACCGCTGAGAGAGCGGTCAGATGCGCGTCATGCTGGTCCGCTCGTTGCGAGGCGAGTCGGTGGAGAATGGCGCTTTCGCTGGCAAGTTCAGTCTTCAGCAGGCGGCTTTCATTCAGCGACACAACCGCAATCGTAACCAGCAGCAGGCCAAGCCAGCCCCAGAAGAGCCAGTTTTTAGCGAGGACGGTCTTGCCCTCAAATCTCACAGGTTGTTTCATCAGCAAACCATATTGAATTTGCCGATGCAGTCAAAGAATGAATAAACGCGTTAGTTCAGCAGCGCCCGCAAGGTGGCAATGCGGTCATTGACCAGCCAGCCATAATAATTTTCTTCCGGCATTTTCAAAGGTTCACCGGCGGCCTGGCGCCGCTGGTTCTCACGGGCAAGCGCCACAGCCCGTCCTCTGGTGCCACCAAGATTGTACAAGGTGGCCGTAATTCCGGGATTATTGGAAATATCAAATCCGGCGATTTGCTGGTAATCATCGATCGCGCTGCGCAACACTGCCGCCATATAATGCAGCGATTTATCGGGGTCCATGATGGTCTGATAGATATCGCTGGGCTTGCGCACGTCAAGCTTGCGCTGGCGGCCATAGGACCTTGCCATATCGGTCATCATCAACGCTGTCAGCGGGTTGAGCTGGCCAAGGCCAAAGGTCTGTCCGGCAAACAGCGGCTGAAAAAAGGTTTTGCCGAAGGACTGGTCCGGATACGCCTTACCAGCGACAGACTGGCCGCGAAATACAGCATTGAACACGTCTTCCCGGCAGGTCCACAGCGAGTAGGAATCAGTGAAGCCGTGACAGGCGGCAAATTCCGGGCGGCTGATGAATTCGGAAACGTCCTCGCCCTCATACTCAAACCTGATGCGGGTCTCCGCATAGGCCAGCGCCTTGACGTAATAGGACTGCAACTGATCCACCGCATCCACATTATAGGTATGTTCTCCGACAATCGCGCCGATCATGTGAACCGGATCTATCTGATAGCGCTCTGCCGTCTTGCGGATTTTGCTGATCAGGTCTGGATCGTTCTGGAACAGACGCAACACCTTTTCAAACTTGCCCTCAAACGTGTCGCCGGTCTGCTGTGTCCGGATTACAGCATCACGCGGTATCTCCGGCTGAGTGGCGTTGAGATTGCCAGCAGGAAGCGCAATGACAGCCCACGCACTGGCCGTCAGAATCAGCACGAACAGCGCTGACAGACCAGCGGAAAGGAAACGAAATGGCATCATGGTCGGCATCTTGTTTTGGCTTGTTGGCGGAAATGTGCTCCAGCTGCGGAGCTGCGACAAAGTGCCACGGTTCAGACCATGGCGGTGGACAGGTATTTTTGGCCTTGTATCCCACCATGCGGCCTGTGCCAATGAAACATATGCGCGCCTGGAGAAAAATCGACCTCTTGTTGATGAGATGTCAGATTCGCCTTTCCCGCGCACTTCCAGGTCCCGGTGACGCTGCCGCGTCGGCGTGCGTTCCTAGGCTGCACCATTTCCACTCGACGCAGCGGGGTCAGATGTGCATTCTTGTCAGATTCATCCGGTCATTCCAGGCACCTTGGTCCGGACCGGATGGACACCGTGTTGGAAGTTCATTGCTCGAGCACGTTATCCGCCCCCCGAATCAAATCGATCGACTGCAAAAAGGACTTCTTTCATGAAACAGCGTCAACTTTTGAGCGACGGCACTCTGGTGTCGGAAATCGGCCTCGGCTGCATGAGTTTCGCCGGATTTTACGGCTCGACCGACGAGGCCACCTCGCATAACACGCTGGCCGCCGCGCACGATCTTGGCATTGATTTCCTCGATACCGCCAATGTCTATGGCATGGGCCTGTCGGAAACCGTTATCGGGTCCTTTCTCAAAGGCGATGCCAGAAAATTCACCATTGCCACAAAAGGCGCGATCTGGCGCAATCCTGACACCGGCGCGCGCGGCTTCAACAACAAGCCGGACCACCTGCGCGCTGAGTTGGAGAAATCTCTCAAGCGGCTGGGGCTGGAGCATGTCGCACTGTATTATATTCACCGCCGCGACCCGGATGTGGAGATTGAAGAGGTGATGGAAACTCTGCTCGGCTTCAAGGCGGAGGGCAAGATCGGCGGGATCGGCTTTTCGGAAATTTCCCCGGCCTCGCTGCGCCGTGCCTCTGCCATTGGCCCGGTCGATGCGGTTCAGAGTGAATATTCCCTGTGGACCCGCTACCCGGATCTTGGCATGGTCCAGACCTGCGCCGAACTTGGCGTCGCCTTTGTGCCGTTCTCACCAGTTGGCCGCGGCATGTTTGCTGCCAAGGCACTTGACCCGGAGCGGTTTGGCGATACCGATTTCCGCGTCGGAAATCCGCGTTTTATCGAACCGAATTTCAGCTATAATGCGCTGATCGTCGAAGGCTTCAAAAGCTTCGCTGCTGACCTTGGCACCAGTCCCATCACACTGGCGCTGGCCTGGTGTCTGGCGCGTGGCGACCACCTCATCCCAATTCCGGGCACTCGCACAGCCGCCCATCTGGCAGAGTGTGCCGCGGCCAGTGATTTTGCCATGACCGACGAAATCATGAGCGGAATTGATACGCTCCTCCCGGTCGGCTGGGCCCATGGCGACCGCTATACCCGCGCTCAGTGGCTGGGTCCGGAAGGCTATTGCTAAAGCAGGATTTGTAAAATCCGGACAGAGTTGAGCTGGTTTGCCCCGATGCTTGCCAGTCTTTGCGCCCTGAGAGATAGTTTCACTGCCAAGGCAGCGAAACAGAAGCAAGGTTGACTGCGTCAAATCGGTGTGGCCGGATGCTTTCAATTCAGATTGTATTTCGTTACCATGATGGCAGCCTCTTTCAACAACAGGTGAAATGACCATGGTGGATAATCCAGCTCATAAGGCAGGATCATCAGCTGCGGCCATGAGCAAAATATTTATGTGCCAAGATACGATGTGCCAAGGCAATATGTGCCAGAATAAGGAGCCAAGAATTTGACCGACAAAAAAGTACCTCCCACGACAACTGATGCCGGAATTCCAGTCGCCAGTGATGAACATTCGCTGACCGTGGGGCGTGATGGCCCGATTGTGCTTCACGACCATTATCTGATTGAGCAAATGGCGAATTTCAACCGGGAGCGTATCCCTGAACGCCAGCCACACGCCAAAGGCAGCGGTGCATTCGGCCATTTTGAAGTCAGCCAAGACGTCAGCAAATACACCAAAGCTGCGGTGTTTCAGCCTGGCACAAAAACCGAAACTTTGATGCGGTTTTCCACTGTCGCCGGTGAGCGCGGCAGCCCTGATACCTGGCGGGACCCGCGCGGTTTCTCGATAAAGTTTTATACGACTGAAGGCAATTACGACATGGTCGGCAACAATACGCCGGTCTTTTTCCTGCGCGACCCAATGAAGTTCCAACATTTTATCCGGTCACAGAAACGGCGTGCAGACAATGGCCTGCGCGATCATGACATGCAGTGGGATTTCTGGTCATTGTCACCAGAGTCGGCCCATCAGGTCACCTGGCTGATGGGCGATCGCGGCATTCCTAAAACGTGGCGGCATATGGATGGCTTTTCCAGCCACACCTATATGTGGATCAACGCGCAAGGCGAGAAGTTCTGGGTTAAATATCATTTCCAGACCGACCAGGGCAATGATTTTCTGACGCAGGCCGAAGCCGATAAAATGGCCGGGGAAGACGCAGACTACCATCGTCGCGACCTGTTTAATTCGATCAAGGACGGCAATTTTCCCAGCTGGACACTATCAATGCAGATCATGCCGTTTGAAGAAGCCAGAACTTATCGCCTCAACCCGTTTGATTTGACCAAGGTATGGCCGCACGGCGACTATCCACTGATTGAGGTTGGCAAGCTTACGTTGAACCGAAATGTGACGGACTTTCACACCGAAATTGAACAGGCTGCGTTTGAACCCAATAATCTGGTGCCCGGCATTGGTTTGAGCCCGGACAAGATGCTTCTGGGACGCGGGTTCTCCTATTCAGATGCCCATCGCGCGCGGCTGGGGGTGAATTACAAACAGATCCCAGTCAATAAACCGAAATCGCCTGTTCATAGTTACAGCAAGGATGGCGCGATGCGAACCGAGAATGTTACCGATCCCGTTTACGCCCCCAATTCCAAAGGCGGGCCTGCGGCGGACCCATCTCTCACCGACGATGCTGGGCTGTGGTACGCCGATGGTGACATGGTGCGGCAAGCCTATACGCTGCGCGAAGACGACGATGATTGGAGTCAGGCCGGTATACTTGTCCGCGAGGTCATGGACGATGCGGCACGCGAACGCCTGGTCAACAATATCGCGGGCCATCTTGGTGCCGGAGTGTCCCCACCCGTTCTGGAACGGGCACTGCAATATTGGCGCAATGTCGATGCGGATTTAGGCGCGCGCATTGCAACTGCATTGAATCAGTAGATTCCGGAGCGGTTATTTCGATCGCTCTTTCGAAAGCGTCCGGTCATACCCGTCGGTTGCAGCCGACCTTACCTCAGTTACGCTGCCATGGCAGCGTAACTCTCGTGATCTGAGAGCCGACTTTCGCCTGGTTATTTCGGTGACTTCGCCGAGCTTCTGCCTGTTTAATAGCCGCCGGACAGAACCACTGTTTCTCCGGTCATGAAACTGCACGCATCTGAAGCCAGGAACAGCGCGGCTCCGACCATTTCCTCAGCTTTGCCCGCCCGGCCCATCCAGTTCAGCCCGGCAGCATAACGCTGCCAGGCCTCAGGATCCGCCTGCTTGCGGTCAGCATTGCGGTCGGTATTGATAAGACCCGGCGCCAGCGTATTCAGCAATACATTGTGCTTTGCAAAGTCGCGGGCCTGACTTTGAATGATATTGTGCTGTGCGGCTTTGGTCGCAGCGTAAGCGGTGACAATCGATTTGGGACGGGACTGGTTGATCGAGCCGATACTCACCACGCGACCCCATTTTCGCGCCGCCATTTTCGGCAACGTGGCCTGCAGCATGGCAAGGGTCGCGCGCAGATTGACAGCGAGCTGCAGATCCAGATCCTCGCTGGTCAACTCATCCAGAGTGGCATTGATCTGCGCAGAGGCATTGATCACCAATATATCAAGCCGGCCGGTAAAACCGAGCGCCTGTTCGATCAGCTGGCGACCGGCATTTGCGCCGGCCAAGTCTGCACCGATGCTGAACGCCGTTCCACCTTCGGCCCTGATGGCATCGCAGGTTACTGCGGTGGCGTCCTTGCTTTGCCCGTGAACAATGACCGAGGCACCGGCATCCGCCAGGCCTTTTGCGATGGCCGCGCCAATTCCCCGGCTGGAACCGGTGACAAGCGCCGTGCGCCCCTCAAGGCCGAATATGGATTGCAGCGACATGGGCTTAGAACATTTCATCGTTGATTTTAAACAGATTGGAGGCGATGCCCTGCACGCCCGGCTGGCAGGCAAACAACCCGCCTGACAAAGGCGCTTCTGACAGGGTGGAAGCCGGCAGACGGGTGCGGGCACTGGTAATGTACAGCGTTTTCAGATCGGTCCCGCCAAAACAAACGCTTGTTGGACGCGGCACCGGCAGATCAATTGTTCGATCAAGTGTTCCGTCCGGCAGGTAGCGGTTAACGCGCCAGCCGTCCCAGATCGCGCACCACACACCGCCTTCAGCATCAATTGTCAGACCACCAGGCCGTCCTTCTGTTTCCGATATGGCAGCGAAGACGCGCCGATTGGCGATTTTACCTGTGCCCGGCTCAGCGTCGTAAGCGTAGATCAGTCCGGGAACCGTATCGACAAAATAGAAAACCTTGGTATCCGGGCTCCAGCCCATTCCGTTCGAGACCGAGATGCCGCGCTCGTTCTGCTCCACCTTGCCGTCACCGGTAACGCGGTAAAGAGCCCCCGTCGGCTTGCTCGCATCCAGCCGCATCGAGCCGACCCAGATTGCGCCGCCCGGTCCAACCTTGGCGTCATTGAGGCGATTGTCGCGCATATCTTTTTCAGGATCGGCAAACGGGCTGGTTTGTCCTGTGGCAAAATCCAGCGTTTCGATGCCATCCTGCGAGGCGACCAGAAGCCTGCCGTCGGAAGCCGGAAGAATCGCACTGACGATTTTGCCAGGTGCGCAGATCGCATTCTGCGCCTTACCGGGTGAAAACCGGTATACCGCCGGATGCAGAATATCGACCCAGTAGAGCGCGCTTTCCGCTTCGTGCCAGACCGGTGCTTCGCCAAGCTGCGCGCCCCAGGGCAATACGCATTCCAGACCATCGACAGGCTGCACCGACTGGCTGCGCGGCCTTGGCCGGGAGCTCAGCGCAATGGCCCCGGCCGAACCGGTGATGTGTCGTGCGGCCGCAATCAGTTCACGGCCAACCGGATGGACCTCTGACGCGCCCAGCCGCGAAGATGGCCCCAGCGCCACAATCGCGCCGATCGGCAAACCGTCTTTGCCCGCTATCATCGCCGCCACAGAACTCACGCCCTGCAGATGTTCTTCAATTGAAACCGAATAGCCCCGCGCCCGTGTCAGCGTCAGGTCGGCTTCAAACAATTTGCGGTCGGTGATGGTCTTGTCGGTAAATGCCTCATAGCTGATCTGGTCCAGCAGGGACCGGGCAATCGATGGCTCCTGGAACGCCAGAAGTACCTTGCCGGCAGCAGTGCCGTGCAAAGGCACACGCCGCCCGACATCGACGCGCACGCCCAGTCCATCGCCGGAACGCTCTTCTAGATAGAGCACGGTGTTGCCTTCCAGTCGGCACAACGCAACCGTCTCACCGAGCTCTTTTGACAGCCGCTCTAGCTCGGGCAAGGCGAAGGTTGCCAGATCAAACGTGTCCCAGACCCGGTGTGTCATTTCCAGAAAGCGCGGCCCGAGACGGTAGGTGCCCTTCGCCTCGTCCTGATGCACCAGGCCGAAGGCGATCAGCGTGCGCAGGATGCGGGCGAACGTCGGCTTCGGCAAATCCGAAAGCCGCATCAATTCGGCAAAGCGCATCGGCTGTTCGGCATCAGCCACAAGGTCAAGCAGGCGCAGTCCTTTGGCCAGAGCTGCTGCACCAGCGGGAACTTTCTTCTCCTCAAGCTCTACGCTGATCGGCGCCTCCTGCGGGCTTCGCCTGCCTCTGTCACCATCCGCTCGATCGCCCATACCGGTTGATACCCCAAAACGCGCCGTATTTTTTCGTTCGAGGTTTGATAATAGACGCCCTGGCCGGGTAAATCTGCAGTGATTATCGGCAGGCCGGTTATGTCGGCCATCTGCGCCAGCAGCGCTTCGAAATCCACCGGATCGGTGGCACCCAGATTAAACACTTGTCCGGCAGCAGCTTCATGCTCCAAAGCCAGCAACACGCCCTGCACCATGTCGCGCGTATCGGTGATATGCATCTGGTATGGCCGGCCATTTTCATTGCGCGCCAGAATATGCGCCGGCTCGCCCCTATCCAGTTTCCGCAAAATTTCGGCGACCGCATGATTGCCAAAATTTTCCTGCTGCTTGATACGCGGCTGCAGAAAAAAGCGCGGCCCGGAAAAGAAACTGCTTTCATCCAGCAATTCGCTGGCGTCCTGGGTATGCGAAAAACGCAGGATGACGGTTTCCATTTTCCCGGCACGCTGATGAAATCGGACAATCTCCTCGCCCAGCAGTTTCGTAAGCCCGTAAGGCGAATTGGCATTGAGCGGATGATCCTCGGTAACCGGCAGGCTGAGCGGTGCATTTTCCGGATAGACCTCGCCGGAACTGGCAAACACAAAGCGCCTTGCTCCGGCGGCCGAGGCCGCATCGGCCAGTAAACGGGTGCCTTCCACATTGGCACTGAACATGTTTGCCTTGTCCTGTGGTGCCCACGACATGAAGGCACCCAGATGCAACACTGCATCGACACCGGAAACGGCGTTTTCCACTGCACGCGCATCATCCAGCGAGCCGGTGACCTCGTCATAGTGGCCGCAGGTGCGGCCCGAAGCGCGCAGATCAAAGCCGCGAACCGCTAGGTCTTTGGCAAGCAGCGCCTCGACAACAGCTGAACCGATACGGCCGGAGGAGCCGGTGACCAGAATTGTCTTCATCGCAGCGCTGCTTCAGTTGTGGCATCGAACAGATAGAGATTTTGGGGGTCAAAGGACAGTTCAATTTCCACACCCTCGGCCATGCGCCCTGAATGAGTGACGCGTGCGATCAGCCCTTTGGTATTGTCTTCTTCGGTTTCGCCGCCGCGGTTCACCTGCTGATCTCCGCCGCTGAAATAGACATATTTTTCCGAGCCGAGACTTTCCACAAGACTGGGCGTGGCCTTGATGTTCACCTTGCCTTGCCCAAGCTCAATATGTTCCGGCCGAAGGCCAACGATGACATCCGACACACCACCGGTATTCAGGTGATCCACCGGTGCATCTGCACCCAGAATGTTGACGGTCTTGCCCGCATCACTTTGTTCGATTTTGCTGGTCAGGAAGTTCATGCCGGGGGAGCCGATAAAACCGGCAACAAACAGGTTGTCCGGCTGCTGGAACAGAGTATCGGGATCCGCGATCTGGTGGATGATGCCGTCGCGCATGATGACCACCCGGTCGGCCATGGTCATGGCTTCGACCTGATCATGGGTCACGTAAACCGTCGTGACACCCACGCGCTTATGCAAGGCGCTGATCTCGGCCCGCATATGGACGCGCAATTTCGCATCAAGATTGGACAGCGGCTCATCCATCAGAAACGCTTTGGGTTCGCGGACGATGGCACGGCCCAGGGCCACACGCTGACGCTGACCGCCGGACAGGGCTTTGGGCCTGCGCTCGAGCAGGTGGGATACACCCAGCGTGCGACCGGCTTCTTCCACGCGTCTGCTGATCTCGGAAGCTGACATGCCGCGCATCTTCAGACCAAACCCGATATTCTGGGCGACGGTCAGATGAGGATAAAGCGCGTAGTTCTGAAACACCATGGCGATATCGCGGTCGCCGGGGGCCAGATCCGTGACGTCCCTGTCGCCAATCGTTATCTTGCCGGCTGATGCGGGTTCCAGCCCGGCCAGAATTTTCAGCATTGTCGACTTGCCGCAGCCCGACGGGCCGACCAGGACGACGAATTCGCCATCCTCGATTTCGAGCGAAAATGTCTTCAGGACATTGAGTGCGCCATAGCTCTTTTGCACATTTTTTATGGATATATTGGCCAAGATTATTTCTCCGCACCAGCAGTCAGGCCGCCAACTAGATAGCGTTCAAGGAACAGGTAGATGAGCATGATCGGGATCGCCACGAACACCGCTGCCGCAGAAATCTCGTTCCAGTCGGTGGTGTACTCGCCCTGCATGGTGGTGATACCAAGATTGGCTGTCCAGCTGTCCGGTCGGCTCGCCAGAAACGTTCGCGCATAGGCATAGTCGGCCCAACTGAGTACGAATGCGTAGAGTGATGTCGCGGCAAGCCCCGGTGTTGAAATCGGCAGAACCACACGGAACATTGCGCCCAGCGGCGAGCATCCATCGACCATGGCTGCCTGTTCAAGCTCTTTGGGTATCGTATCGAAATAACCTTTCAGCATCCATGTTGTGAACGGAATGATCAGCGTCGAATGAGCGATCACCAGTGTCCACAGACTGCCGATCATGCCGATGCTGCGGAACACTGCGAACAGCGGGATGACCAGCAGGGTCGCGGGCAGCATTTTGGCTGTCAGAATAAACAGGCCCATTGACTGGCCGCCGCGCAACCGGAAGCGCGACAGGCTGTATCCGGCCAGCACAGAGACCACCATTGACAGGGCCACAGAGCCAAGTGCCGCCAGGGTAGAGTTGATCAGCCAGATGCCGATCGGCCGTTCTGCCCAGACTTTGGCGAAGATCTGCCATTGCGGCACTTCGGGCCAGAAGCTTGGTGGCAGGCCGGACAACTCATCGCTGGTTGAAACCGCCGTGATCAAAAGCCAGTAGATCGGGAACAGGATGATGCCGGCCAGCGTGATGATCGTGGCATAGAGCGCGAAGGTCTGAAGTGGTGTGCGTTTCATGACCGGCTCTCCTAATACATTGCCTTGGAGCCGCGGCCGAGCATGGCGAGGCTGGCAATGACGCATATGATCAGGGTGACGATGCCGATGGCCGAGGCGTAGCCGAATTTGAAAAACCCGAATGCCTGATCATAGGTCATGATCGACAGCGTCTGCGTGGACTTCAGCGGGCCGCCATCGGTGAGAACTTTGATGATCGAGAAATCACGGAAAACCCAAAGGATGACGAGCACCAGGGTCACGCCCAGCACCGGCATCAGGCATGGAATTGTGATCCAGCGGAAGCGTTGAAAGACGTTGGCTCCGTCCACTTTGGCGGCCGCATAAAAATCCGCCGGAATGGATTGAAGGCCAGCCAGCGTCATGATTGAGACGAATGGAAACCCTTTCCAGATCATGGTCGTGGTGACCGCCCAGAAAGCCGGACCGGGGGTGGAAACCCAGGCAATCATCGTGTCGGAAAAGCCAAGCTGGATAAACAACCAGCTCATGAAGCCGAATGAACTGTCGAAAATCCATGCGAAAATGACAACTGCGATAATTTCCGGCACAGCCCAGGGCAGCGCCATAACGAGGCGCGCCATTGTCCGGCCTTTGAAATTATTGTTGACCAGCAGAGCTGTGGACAGACCGACAACGAGGCTGCCGATGGTGACCGCTGTAACCAGTTTGATGGTTGTCCAGCAGGCCATCCAGAATTCAGCTGATGTGAACAATTTCTCATAATTCGCCAGCGTGAAAGGTTTGCGAGCTGCGCCGATACGCGGCAGCTTTACATCCTGAAACGACAGATCGATGGAAATGATAAGCGGATAGATGATGATTGCACCGACCAGAAGCACGGCTGGCGCAAGCAGGATATAACCCAATAAATGCTGACGGCTGGGACGCGCAAGATCAAGTGATTTGAAAATGGCCATGATGGTTCCTCGTCGCGTTCGCCTGCATGTGAACTCGGAATTGGCCAGCCCGTCTCATACGGGCCGCCATGTGAACTCGGAAATGGCCGGCCCGTGTGAGACGGGCCAGCCGGGCCGGGGAGGTCAGCCCTTTTGGATTTCTTCAGCACGGGTCTGCATGGTTTTCACCACATCTGCCGGATCCAGATCTTCGATCAGCATCCGCTGAACTTCTTCCTGAATCATTTTGCTGAATTCGCCGTACTGGATTTCAAGCCCGGTTGGAATTCGGTCCACACCGGCCGCCGCTGCCGCTTTCTGCGAGTCGATCAGCAGCTGGAAATGCGGCACATCGGCCTCAACCCCGGTGACATCTGCATCCGGACTTGGCGGTGTGTTGCCTGCGATAATGGCATAATCACGCTGAAACTCCGGTGACATGGTGATCTTGATGAAATCCCAGACCAGTTGTTTTTCTTCGTCGGAAATTTCGCTGGCCATGCCCAGCACATTGGATGAGCCGCCAACCGGTGGGCTGAACGGGGGCATTGCCACCTTCAGCTTGTCAGCGGCTGACCCTTCCTGCATCGTGCCATAGAGCCATGGCCCGTCGAGACGCATCGCGATTTTACCGTCTGCAAACAGTTTGCGGACATCACCGGCCGACAGATCGATCGGGGTGACACCTGATTTGATTACTGTTTTCCAGCGGCTCAGGCCTTCGACCATCTCCGGTGTATCGATCGTGATATTGCCCGATTTATCGGTCCAGTAGGCACCGGCATCAAGCACGTAGTTCAGCATCTCTGTCAGATACTGGCCTGCACCACCCTTGGTTTCATGGCCTGTGCCATACTGATCGGTGATGCCATCGCCGTTCAGATCCTTGGTGGTTGCTTTTGCCGCCGCCAGAAACTCATCGTAATTGGTCGGAATGGCGACGCCGGCTTCTTCCAGAAGCTCCGGATTGTAGGCCATCATGAAGCCGAAATAGAGCATCATGACGCAGGCGGTTTCTCCGTTCCAGACACAGGTGTCCTGGCCGGCCCAGCCGGTCATGTCGATGCCGTCTTTGGCCAGCCAGGGATCGAGATTTTCCATCCAGCCATTCTCGGCAAACTTCTGGTATTCAAAGGATGCCAGATGAACAATGTGCGGCGGCTGCCCGCCGGCAAACAATGTTGTCATTGTGTCGGCATAGGCTTTGCGTTCAACTTTGGTGAACTCGATGTTGACACCGGGATGCTCGGCTTCAAACTTGCTGATGGCAGCTTTCCACCAGTCTCCCATGCCGCCATCATCAGTCTGCCATGACACAAAACGCAGGGTCTGCGCAGCTGCGCCTGAAATGGCTGTGGTTGAAAGCAGACCTGCGGCCAGCGCAGCTATCATCATTTTTTTCAGTGTGGTCTTCATAGTCTTTCCTCCTCGGTCGGGTTAAATTGGCTGAAGCAGTTCCAGTGCCTCTGACGATAATTCGACGCCCAGTCCATTGCCGGTCGGCAAAGTGTAGGCGCCGTTTTCACAATCCATATCGCCTACCAGCAGCCGGCGATTGGGTTCAAAAATCGAATGCTGAAATTCATGACAAGTCACGCCACTCAAGGCGGAGCTGGCCTGCAGGCTTGCCGCCAGAAACACACCCGTGCCAATGGTTGCGTGCGGGATGATTTCAATGGAGTGCGCTGCGGCAACAGCGCCGATACGCATGAAATTGGTAATACCCTTGTGGCCCATTTCCGGCTGCACAATGGCGATTTTGCACCGCTCGACCCGCTGTATAAAATCATGCTCGGTCCGCCATTCCTCACCGACCGCAATCGGGGTGGCGGAGGCGTTTGTGACCTTTTCCAGCCCGGAAATATCTTCCGTGCGCACCGGTGCTTCGGCAAACCACAACCCGTATGGCTGCATTGCGGCAATCAGCTCCAGCGCCTGATCCGCAGTTTGGTTCCAGTGCATGTCTGCTGCAATGCGCGCATCATCGCCAAGTGCCGAGCGCAGCGTTTCCAATTCCACCGCGGCGCCGTCATCGGCCACCGGCGTTGCGAATTTGAAGGCGTTGAAGCCGCGCGCCTGCCAGCTCTCGGCAAGCGCGGCGCGCTTGGCTCTGGTGGCTTCCGGCAATCCGGAAACATAGGCTGGTATTTGGTTGTGAATCGCACCGCCAAGCAGAGCATGAACGGGTTTGCCCTGCTGCTTACCGGCAATATCCCACAGCGCAATATCAATGGCGGCCAGCGCATCGACGTAAAAGCCACCGGTGTAACCGCGCACGCGCATCAGATCGTAAAGATCATCATAGATCAGAGTTGGATCCTGCGGGTCGCGGCCAATCGTAAAGCTGGCCAGAAGATCATTGATGATTGCACCGACCGCGCCTGGTGCCACAAGGCCATAGGTTTCGCCCCAGCCGACAATTCCATGACCGGTTTCAATACGCACCAGCACACTGCGATCAAAGGTGGGATAGACCGTGCGATTGCCCTTGCGCACAAAATAACCTTGCGCATTCGGCTCTTCACCCCGGCGCGGCGCTCCCAGATACGGCGTGTCGCGTTGCAGCGTCAGCGTGAAAACCGCAACGGATCTTACCGGGTCGCTCATTCGGCAGCGTCCTGTGCGGTTGAAGCTGAGCGCACAATTCCAAGCTCTGCCAGATTTGCCAAAATATCGGCCTTTGCCACCGCATCGACTTCCGGCGTCGGGGCGCGCACTTCTGCGTTGTGGAGGATGCCGCGTTGCATCATCGTAAATTTTGTCAAACGCATGCGATAAACCGCCTGCAGCGTCAGCAGGGGCAGGGTTTTGATGTAGATGTCACGAGCTTCCTGACGCTTTCCCTCGCGCCAGGCTCGATCCAGCGCGACGTGGAGATCAGCAATCTCGATGGCTGGCATAGCGGCGCAGGCACCGCGCGCATACTCATCCAGAATGTAGCGAGCGCCGCCGCCGCCGATAACGCCCTTCAGCGATGCCGGCCGGTTTTCCAGAATGTGGGAAATTGCAGGACCGGCGGGTAGGGTTTCTTCTTTCACATAGGCGATCTGCGGAATTGCGCTCGCCAGATTGATGATTGTTTGCGGAGAAAGATCAGAGCCTCGTGGTGCCGGTGCATTTTGCAGGATGATCTGCGCCTGCGGCAGGGCTTCAGAAACTTCCGACAAAAACGCCTGAACCGGCGCGAGGTCTGACCCGATTTCTTTCGGTGTCTGGATCATCAGAAACTGGATGCCAAGTGCAGCGGCAGCCTTGCCGTGCTGTATCACGTCTGCCGGCGTCCGGGCGCTCGCACCGGCCACCACGTCCACATGACCAAGAGCGTTTTCCGCGACGATTTTCAACAGCGCAGAGCGCTCTGGGGAGGTCAGGTTTTCCACTTCACTGGCGAACCCCGGAAACACCACACCGGAGACGCCTGCCTCAACCGCAAACAGAACCAGCGCTTTCATCGCTGCCTCATCGATCCCGCCATCAGCAGCGAATGGGGTTGGCAGAACCGGCAGAATTCCCATTAATTCAGCACTCATCAAGTTATGTCCATATTATGATACCAGGATTTATATATTGACACTAACCAGTTTACGCGGATATTGCAAGGGGTAAGTTCATTCGCGTCTGTTTGAGGCGCTCACCCGATACAGAAGGGATTTCAGCGATGACGAAACCGCAGAATTTTCATCCATCACATATTGTGGTCGATTGGGGCACCACATCATTGCGGGCTTTTTTGATTTCGGCAGATGGCGCCATTGGTGACAGGCTGGAGACGGAACGCGGCATCCAGTTCATTGCCGATGGCACGTATGAAGCTGAACTGACCAGCGCAATTTCAAAGTGGATTGACGCCCATGGCATTTTGCCGGTTCTGGCGCTCGGCATGGTCACAAGTCGCAACGGTTGGGTCGAAGTACCCTATGTCGCCTGCCCGGCAGCAGCAGCCGATCTGGCTGCAGGCATCATCACCAGGCAATTGGCCAATGGATGTCCGGTCTTTCTTCTGCCCGGAATAACCGACCCCACACGGACGCCTTTTCCCGACGTCATGCGTGGCGAGGAAACGCAAATCGTCGGCTTTGGCCTGGACAAGGACATCTGCATTGTTCTGCCTGGAACGCACAGCAAATGGGCGCGCATCGGGGAAGGCCACATTCGGGGCTTCCAGACCTTCGTGACCGGTGAAATTTTTGCTTTGCTGTCGCAGCATTCGTTCATTGCCAAAGCCGCCGGACCAACTGCCGGTGCAATGGACTGGGGCGCTTTTGAGCGCGGTGCTGCCGAAGCCGGGCGCGCTCTGCCGGAAACTGACGCATTGTTATCGCTTTTGTTCTCCGCTCGGACCGGCATCCTTGCCGGACAAATGGCCGGCACTCAAACCCGCGACTATGTGTCCGGGCTTTTGATCGGGCACGAGTTCAGGCAGGCTGAATTGTGCGGCTGGATTGACCGCGAGGCGGAAATCGGAATTGTCGGCAATGATGGTTTGAACGATCGCTATGAGCGTGTAGCGCAGTCGTTGAATCTCCGGGTCCGCAAAGGCAAAGAATCGGCGGCGATTAATGGTGCGCTGACCATCGCTTCGAACTGCAAGAGCAAAATTATCGATGCTGCTTAAAAGCGATTGTAGCGGCGTTTGAGCGGCGTGGAAATGCCGGCAAAATCACCGGTAATACCCCGAATTACCGAGCGCCGTGCCGTCTTCACCGCACTGTTTGCCATCGCTGCCGGTGTTGGCAATAATTTCATCCTCAAGCAGCTTGCATTCCTGCCGTCTACTGAAATCGCTGCGCTGCGATCCGTGATGCTGCTGGTGTTTCTGGTGCCGATCCGACTCGCAACAAAACGGCAGCATCTGCGATGGTCGTCGCGCTTGATCAGCCGCTCGGTGTGCGACGCCCTGGCCACCATTTCGCTGCTGACAGCCCTGGCGCATTTGTCGTTGAGCATCGTCGCAACGATCATGATGCTGATTCCCATGGGCGTGACCGCGATTGGTGCGCTGACACGCAGAGAACCTGCCACACCATTAACAGCGCTGTTTATTGCGGTCGGTTTTTTTGGTGCCTTTCTGGCAACCGGCCCAAACCTCGGATCAGGATTGATCGGCCCGGATGCGTCGCTGGGCCTGAGCGCAGCGGCCCTTGGCGCTTTATTGTATTGCGCGCGCGATTCCATCACGCGCTTTTACATGAAACAGGATGACCCGATAAATCTGATGACCGCCAGCAGCATGGTCACGTTGCTTGTGCTTGTCCCGGCCGTCTTTCTGGTGCCCTGGAAGCTGCCCGCAATGGATGAGCTGATGCTCACGGGAATGGCGTCGATCCTGTTCATGTTCAGCAGTCTGCTGATCGCGACGGCGACCATGCATGGCCGTCTGGCAGTGATCGGGTCGACGCGCTACACCGCCATCATCTGGGCGGCATTGATAGATGGCCTGGTTTTCAAGCAATGGCCATCGTCCGTGACGCTCCTCGGCGCCGGCCTGATAGTCTTTTCGGGACTGTTGATGGGGCGCCAGCTCACTAAAGCAAATCGCAAACCGGACTGCGTCCTTCCAACGGATCTGTAGAATGAGCAGGACAATACCGCCGACATCTTCGACCAGATTGTTGCCTTTGAGGCCGGACAGCCGATCCACATGGTCAATTCCGAAATATGGCCTCACCCTTAGTGCGCGGCATTTCTGCATGGCTGTCAGGCCGATTCAACATGTCACGAATTGGCAACACCGCCCTATGTTGTATCTGAAAGGATACAATTATGAAAATTCCAGAAATTTTTGCTCAAATTCGCGCCGCTCAGCGGTTGTCAGCTGCTTTTGAAGGGCGCCGCGCGCCTGAACAGGCCGATCTTGATACATTAGGTATGCCATCGCGTATCAAGTCTATTTTTGAGCGCTGATAGCACCATGACAGGCATCAAAATCAGTGTCGGCAGCATGGACGGAAAGTTTGCCAGCACGGCGGGCGTAAGCGTAGCGCCAACTGTCCCCCAGTATGGTGCGCATGCCTTCATTCAACGGCCTGATGCCTCGCATCGGCAAGCCTGCGAAAGCTACGATTAAACAGGTGAAAACCGGCCCCAGGAGCCACGGCAACGCCCAGGCTCGCAACAAAAAAGGCATTGAGGAGCGCAATCACACGCTGAGTTCTTTCAGACGGAAACGCAGGGAGTTCTGCAAATGGGCTTCCGCTGCCGAACCCGCAGCGCCCGCATCGCGTGCTTTGAGCGTCTCAATAATCAGCTGGTGCTCTGCACCGACAATATCGATGCGCTCGGCATCCAGATAGGTGATCGCCCCCGGAAGAAGCAATGAATTATTCAGCGCACGTGCCGCATTGAGCAAGAACCGGTTGCGACCAGCCCGATAAAGGCAACGGTGAAAATCCTGATTGATTGCCGCACTCAGTGACGGGATGTGACGTTTGGCCTGGATGGTGTTGTTGAGCTCTACAAGCATATCAAATTCTGCCTCCGCTCCATCTTTGGCGGCCATCTGTGCAGCCGTGCGCTCGAGCACGATCCGCATTTCATACAACTCAACGATTTCGCTATGGCCCAGCGAGCGAATGACAGCGCCGCTCCTTGGCCGGTGTTCGACAATGCCATGTGCCTCCAGTCGCCGCAGTGCTTCGCGGACCGGCGTTCGCGACAGGCCAGGGCGCTCGCCGACTTCCTCTTCGCATATGGCGGAGTGCGGCTTTATCGCGTTGCTGAGTTTTGTCGGTTTGAGTGGTCTGGCGCTGTATGGTCTTGGCAGCACCCCCTGATACCAGCCTTATTGGCGCTGCATCGCGGTTCCGAAATCAGCTATTCCTGTTGATGCAGTTGACGAAAATAGCCCATGGATTCTTCCGACTGGCGGCGCGGAGATGCGATGAGCAGGTCAGGTGAGTAGGCAATGGCTGCCTAGACCAGTTCCAGATGTGGAGCATCGGTCAAAGCGGTCTTTTTCTCAACGAAATCCAGCCAAGCAAATGCGACACCTGTGCGCGAAGGAAGCCTTCATCGCACCGGCTGGCGTGCAGGTATTGAGTGCCAAATCCGCAGAGGCGAATTTGCAATTGTTACCAGAACCGCCGTGGCTTGTCAGGCGATGGTCGCCTGATAACCGCCTTCTTCAAGCGCAGCGATCAGCGCAGCGTCGGCAAGCGTGCTTTGAATGCTGACAGTGCGGTTTTCAAGATCAACGTCGACACTGGCACCAGCGTCAACATCTGCCACAGCTTTTTCAACGGCGGCCTTGCAGTGGCCACAGCTCATTTTGGGAACATTAAATTTGGTCATTGTGTGCTTCCTCTACTGTTCCCATTCGCCCTTAAGAGGTCCAGCGTGGGAAGGTCAAGAAAGATATTTTCTGTCATTCCTGGTATTTCTCTTGACTCTCCACTAACTAGAACCCCTATCGCTTCATGGAATCGCTCACTTGTTGGTTGGAGTAAATGGAAATTTCAAACACTACGTCACTGCAGATTGAAGGCATGACCTGCGCGTCCTGTGTAGGCCGGGTGGAAAAGGCGTTGTCTGCCGTTCCAGGGGTCGCCAGTGCGTCGGTCAACCTGGCGACGGAGACCGCGCAGATCAAGCATGATGCCACCGTTGACACGGTACTGCTGGCAGAAACGCTGTCCAATGCCGGTTATCCCGCCGTGGTCGAAGAAGTGACCTTGGAAATCGAATCCATGACCTGCGCGTCCTGCGTCGGCCGCGTCGAAAAAGCGCTGAAAGCGGGCAGCGGAGTTCTCGACGCTTCGGTCAATCTGGCAACTGAAACCGCGCTCGTGCGATATGTGGCTGGTGCCATAAGCGCCGCCGATATTGCGGCACTTGCAACCAACGCTGGCTATAAAGCCAAACCAAAATCCGCCGAACAGTCGGACAATGCCGGGCGCAAGGCCGCACAGATAAAATGGCTCGGGCGGATGACGCTGCTGGCGGCGATCCTTGCGCTTCCTGTTTTGGTGCTGGAGATGGGCAGCCATTTTATACCGGCGATAGAAATTTTCGTGGCCGAGTCAATCGGCACGCAAAACAGTCGGCTGATCCAGTTTGTGCTGACCACGGTGATTTTGTTTGGTCCCGGATTGCGGTTCTACACCAAGGGCTTTCCGGCGCTTTTCAAGGGCGCGCCTGACATGAATTCGCTGGTGGCGCTGGGGACATCGGCGGCCTACCTGTATTCGCTGGTGGCGACATTTCTGCCTGATTTGTTGCCAGCCGGAACGGTAAATGTCTATTTTGAAGCCGCCGCCGTAATTGTCGTGCTGATCCTGCTGGGGCGCTTTCTGGAAGCCCGCGCCAAAGGTCGCACGGGCGAGGCGATCCGTAAACTTGTCGGCTTGCAGGCCAGGACCGCGCGCGTTGAGCGGAGTGGCGAGGTCATTGAGATTGCGATTGAAGAGATTGTTTCCGGTGATGTGATCCACGTGCGCCCCGGCGAAAAGATCGCGGTGGATGGCGAAGTTCTGACCGGCGCCTCCTACGTCGATGAAAGCATGATCACCGGCGAGTCAATTCCCGTCGAAAAGTCCAAGGGCGCTGGCATTGTCGGCAGCACGGTGAACGGTGCAGGAGCGCTGACCTTCCGCGCCACCAATGTGGGCGACGACACGATGCTGGCCCAGATCATCAAGATGGTGGAACAGGCACAAGGGGCGAAACTGCCGATCCAAGGTCTGGTGGACAGGATCACCGCCGTGTTTGTGCCGATTGTGATGGGCGTGGCGGCACTGTCGGTTCTGGTCTGGTTTCTGGTCGGGCCCGACCCTGCACTGACGTTTGCACTGGTGGCAGGCGTGTCCGTGCTGATCATCGCGTGCCCCTGTGCCATGGGCCTGGCGACGCCGACGTCGATCATGGTCGGTACTGGGCGCGCGGCTGAAATGGGCGTGCTGTTTCGCAAGGGCGATGCACTGCAAATGCTTCAGGAAACCACAATTGTGGCGGTGGACAAGACCGGCACGCTGACCAAAGGCCGCCCGGCGCTGACCGATCTGAGCGCGGCGGACGGGTTTGACAAGGACGATGTGCTGCGGCTGGTGGCAGCAGTCGAGGTCACCTCTGAACACCCGATTGCAGAGGCCATCGTGCAGGCTGCCAGGGCAGGCGGGATGGATTTGCCGCCGGTCAGCGGTTTCGTCTCGATCACCGGATACGGGGTCTCTGCCACCGTCGAGGGAAAAGTCATCCTTGTCGGAGCCGACCGTTTGATGGCGCGTGAAGGCATCTCGCTGGGCTCGCTTGCAGGTGACGGTGACGCGCTTGGCAAAAAAGGCAAATCCCCGCTTTATGCCGCCATTGACGGCAAGGCCGCTGCAGTTATCGCCGTGGCCGATCCGATCAAGGCTAGCACACCGGCCGCGATTGCGGCGCTGCATGAGCTTGGCCTCAAAGTGGCGATGATCACCGGCGACAATCAAGGCACTGCCGATGCCATCGCGCGCGAACTTGGCATTGACCACGTCGTGGCCGAAGTTCTGCCCGAGGGTAAAGTTGCCGCCCTTGAGGCTCTGCGCACGGACGGACGGAAACTGGCCTTTGTCGGTGATGGCATCAATGACGCTCCCGCACTGGCGGTGGCCGATGTCGGCATCGCCATCGGTACAGGGACCGACATTGCCATTGAAGCCGCCGATGTCGTGTTGATGTCGGGCGATCTGCGCGGCGTGGTAAACGCTTTTGCAGTCAGTCAACGCACGATGAGCAATATCAAGCAAAACCTGTTCTGGGCATTTAGCTACAACATACTGCTAATCCCGGTTGCCGCCGGCGTGTTGTATCCGATCAGTGGCATCCTGCTTTCGCCGGTGCTGGCGGCTGGCGCCATGGCGCTGTCCAGCGTGTTCGTGCTGACAAATGCGTTGCGCCTGCGCTGGGTGAAACCGGCTTTGCAGGAAACTGTCACACATTCAGCGGCTTCAGGCGAAGAATTGAGATTGGCGGCTGCTGAATGAGGAAAGGAAACCGATGAACATTGGCAATGCGTCGACATTGACGGGTCTTCCGGTGAAAACCATTCGCTATTACGAGGATATCGGGCTGGTCAGCCCACTACGAGACACGAACGGTTACCGGGCGTTTCGCGACAAAGAATTATACAAGCTTGCATTTTTGGGCCGCGCCCGTTCGCTGGGCTTTTCCATTGAGGACTGCCGCGCGCTGCTGGCACTTTATGACGACAAGACCCGCGCCAGTGCCGATGTAAAGCGCATTGCGCACGAACACCTTGAGCAAATCGAAATCAAAATCACGGGCCGGAGGGCGATGGGTGACACGCTGTCGCATTTGATCGACGAATGTGCCGGTGACCATCGGCCTGACTGCCCGATCCTGACGGATCTCAGCGGGTTCCAGAATTAGGATGGCGGTCTTTTATGTCAATAATCAAATTCATCCAAGCCGATGCCCGCGGCGCACGCGGTGGAAATCTACAACCACGGATGCGCCGTTGATAATGATCGCGGCGAAGGTTTCGTGACACTGGAACGTCTGCTGAACGACGGCAAACGTGTGAACCTGATCGCTACCGATGACGCCCATTTCAACACCCCCGATCATTTCGGCGGCTGGGTCATGGTCAAGTCCGCTGAAAACACGCCGGAAGCGTTGCTGTCCGCGCTGAAAGCTGGGGAGTTTTACTCCAGCCAGGGGCCGCAAATTCACGATATACGCATCGCTGATTCCAGCATCGAGGTGAATTGTTCTGCCGCCGTTACGATCATTGTGCAGGGCAAGGGCACAGGGACGTCCACCCTGCATGGTACGTCCATGACGTCGGCGTCTTTGTCGCGCGAACGTCTGGCTGATTCACCGTGGTTGCGAGTCACGGTTCTAGACCGCGCCGGTAAACGGGCATGGTCTAATCCCGTCTGGATTGGCGATTGAGAAAATATCCCGTCAGATTGAGCTGGACCGGAGCACACGAATACTGCGCAAAGCGCAGGCGAGACCGCCGAACGAAACCCATCAGCACACGAGGCTTGCCCCAGAACTTACCTTTAGAGTATCCGTCTTGATCAAGCTGTTTTTGGTGTCCAGTTTCGATCCTGCCTGAAAGTGACGCGCCCCCGGTCCGACACACATCCACAACTTGACAACCGTCTGATAAACAAGGGTACAATGACATTTGTAGACAGCTTCAAGAGAATAGTTTTACTTAGCTCTATAGCTGATTCCATGGGCGGCATTCGACGAAACCAGGCACAGAAAGTCGTTTGGTAATATGCGGCCCTGCACATCCGGCCACCGATTGCAGAGACGCTGATGTTCGAC
>TARA_R110002096_G_scaffold147671_29_pt1 | contig 22410 bp, 10 predicted proteins | sample TARA_R110002096 | Tara Oceans TARA_R110002096 (sample SAMEA4397295) | marine metagenome | biome: Polar Biome; feature: [DCM] deep chlorophyll maximum layer (ENVO:01000326); material: water (ENVO:00002006), including particulate matter (ENVO:01000060) such as... | depth 35 m
CGCGATTCGGGGATTTGAGGGGATTGCCTTGCTTGATTCGGAAGGTGAAGAAAGTAGCGGCGGGTGGGAAATCGGGCACGGAGGCTCGGGAGCCGGGATGTCGGATCTGATTTTTCTGGGGAAGGATCTCACGATCGACAGCGAACTTTCAAATCGGCTTATTGGTGCCAACTTAGGTGGAGGCGACGTCACCATTGGCGGATATGGCGACGTTAGCATCGCGACCGATGTCAATGTGAATGCAGACTACGATCTCCATTTCCTCGCAGCGGGAGACCTGTCCCTCAGTGCAGATATCACCAATTCATCGGTGAGCGGCGGTGATGTCTTTTTCATCGCCGGTTGGGATGGTGTCACGGGAGTGGAGAAAGTGGGGCCTCCGAGTTTTGATCCTACCGATCTTTCCGCGGATTTGACCAGTTTTGGTAATAACGAAGCCACCGTTACGACCGACGGTTTGGTGAGCTTGGGGACGGGAACCCTGGAAATTTTTGCCCAGTCTGTTTCGGTGGAGTCCACTCTCGCTGATGCTGCCATGAGCACGAAGATCCAACTCAGCGATCATATGCGAAGTGGAGATCCAAACGGGCTCAAGGGCGGGATGTTGGAACTGCAGGCCGGGATTGGTACCGCTCAAGTCAAAGGAGGAAGTCTCAGTGATTTGATCCAGGGGCCCGATCTTGATGTTTTCTGGTCGATCAATCAGGATAACGGAGGATCCGTATCCTTTTCAGATTCCAGCTTCGGAGTCATTGGATTCGAAAGTATTGAAAATCTTTCGGGAGGAACTGCCAACGACAGTTTCACGTTTACCGATCAGGCGTCACTCGCGGGGCGAGTTGATGGAGGCGGGGGATCTGGAATTGATGCGTTGAAGATCGATGACTCCAATTTGGTCGCGGAGGGCTCCGTCACCTACAATATTACCAACGGATTGGTGAGCCGGAATCCCCAGTACACCTTTCGAAGCGTTGATTCGGTCGAAATCGAGGGCGGCGATAATGATTCGACTTTCAACACCCAGTTTTTTGACTTCACCCAGCAGATAACCGGAGGCGTTGGAACCAACACCCTGAATGTGACCTTGGCTGCAGGAGTCGCTCAGCCGACCGATCCGGCATCGCCTCTGACTCAAAGCGGATCCGGGCAGATTGCGTTTTCGAACATGAATTCTGTGAACTTCGCCAATCGGTCGGCAACTGGCGATAGCGGCGCCCCTGCGGGCGGCGGAAATCAAAATGGTGGTGGTGGGGTATTGCCCAATGCCAATAATCCGAATCCAGTTGGTGGAAATGGGAGCCCGGATCCGAATGGCGAGAATCAAGAGGGAGTCGTCGGAAGAGGTGTGGAGGAGTTGGATGGGCAAATCGGGACGCAACTTGACAACACGACCGAAAATAGCAATCCAAACGGAAATCCTGAGGGTGAACAGACCATGCAGCAGGACGGGGACGAGGAGGACGCTCAGAACCCTGATCCCGCTCAGAATCAGACACCAGCAGGGAACACGGGAGGAACCACTCCTCCGGGAGAGGAAAAGCCCGTTACCAACGAATCGGGGGTTCAGGAAACAACCGGTGAAGGAACGTCAACGGTCGCTCCGCCAGACAATGTGGGCGGAGAGCTGGACAATCAATTGGGACCGCAGGGCCAGACCGATTTCCAGTCGACAGGGCTGAACGTCAACTAGGGCGAACGGGCCTTAGAAGCAGACTTCGACCTCGATAAAGCGTCGAGGTTCTCTGCCATATTCTGCCGAAATCTGTTGGAGCGTTTTCCATCTCGTCTCGTGAAACGGACTTTCGAATTGTGGCTTTTCAGCGGGTAATTGGGTAAGGACGTCTTTGCGGATCATCATCGCCCGAACCTTTCGTTGGCGAATTTCCGGAGCTTCTTCACTTGTCAGGCAAACCAGGTATTTCTCGGTGAGAAGCGCTTCGCCGGCATCGCGCTTCAAGTAACCAGCCGCAAAATGCTCTGAAATTTCATTGAGAACGGAATTCAGGTAGAACCAGTATTCATCAATCGGCAGATCGAGAATGCTATCATTCGAATTGGTTCGGCGAGCGGCTTCAGTAACAGCCTGCGTCGTCGCTGCATTGAGAAAAACCTCTTCACAACTCTTCTCCACGAGTGTTCGGATCTTGAGTTTTCCGTCCCTGAGTATGTTCAGCGAAACGTTCAAGCGATCATAGAATTCGCGCTTTGCCCATTTGCGTTTGGCGCGATGCATTCCGATTGCCCAACCCGCACCCAGGAAAATCAGCGACGTGGTTAATTCAAACCAATATTCTTTTAGGAGTTCAATCATGAAGGGAAGATGAATTTGAACTTAAACGGAAAGAATCAGAGCTGCCCAGACAAACTTTCTTCTTCTGGCGAACTTTGTGCGATTCATTTCGGGGCGCTTTTGAAGGCATAGATGCCTCCGTCTTGCCCGTTGATCACCAAATAGCCGTTGGAGATGGCCGGGGATGCGTTGAGCCGGGCCCCAATTTCGTAGCTCCAGAGCTCAGAGCCGTCGTTGGGATTGATTGCGTAAAGTCGTCCGTCGTCGGAACCGGTAAAGATTGCGGTTGGAGTCACCACCGGGGAGCTGTCGATCCCCCGTCGCGCGGTGAAATCCCAAATCAGCTCTCCCGTCGAGCGATCGATGCTGCGGAGTTTCTTGTCGCGACCGCCGATGATGACTCGGTCTTCAGTGACTGCGGGGGAAGCAATGAATTCGGTTCCTTCAGCGTCGTGAGTCCACGCTCGCTCGCCGGTCTTCAAATCAATCGCGACGACTTCACCGGCGTAGTGCGCCACATAGGCAATTTGATCCTTCACGGCGCAGGAATTTGCCATATAGGCTCCAATCTCGATTTCTTTGGCTGACGTCCCCGTATTGGCATCTATCAGACGCAAAATCTCGTCACATCCCCCCATGATGACGACTCCGGATTCGGTATCCACGCTGGGAGCTCCGCGAATGTAATTTCCGGTTTCAACGGCCCAGACTTGCTCACCGGTTTTTGCATCAATCCCGTGAAGGAAAAAATCGTCACTGCCCACGAGAACGAGCTCTCGTCCTTCGGAGGTGACGTGAGTGTTGAGTCCGCCCACGATGCTGTCATCCGTTTCATAACGCCAGACTTCGGCGCCGGAATCTTGCCTGAGGCCAAAGACGATTCCGTCCGAATCGCCAAAGCAAACCAATTCGCCCACGAGACAGGCGGGGCCCTCGACTCCAAATGCGGTTTCAAACTTCCAAAGCACTTCTCCGCTCTTGAGATCCAGGCAGTAAAAATACTTGTCAAACGAACCGACGAAAACGCGATCTTGACTGATCACTGCCGTGGCGGGTACCGGTGCTTCAGCCAAGAAATCCCAAGCCAATTCCAGGGGCAATTTGAGATCCTCTTCGCTGACTCCCAGCATGTTTGGATCACCCCGGAAGAGTGGCCATGAGGAAGGGGGGGCCGATTCCGCCAAAAGAGGATTCAAGAAACCGGTGGAAAAAAGAAGGAGGATGGAGATGAATCTCATGAAATGAGGGGCTATTTCGGAAGAAATTCAGTCAATGAAGAACCAATTGGACAATCAACAACCGAAAGAACGAACTTCGCACTTTTGGTTGGACTTCAGATGGGTATCATTACTTTATAATCTCTGCGCATGAATGATGATAGTCAGAGCGATCTTCCCCCGATTCCGGAGGAATTGCATTCAGAATACGAAGAGCGCCCTTTTCGTTGTTGCACAAGGTGTGGGGAGACGTTGGCCGATTTTGAAGAGGGCTATCGAATTTCCAAAGTGATCAAAAGTGGCGAAGTCATTTTTGAATATGCGCTTTGCTTCCCGTGCATGGAGCGAATGATGGAGGAGAGCAGTGAGGAATCGCAACAACGGCTCATGGAGTTTCAGAACGAGCGGATGCGTGAAGACGTTTCCGGAACCTACGAGTGCGCCCTTTGCGATCACACCAGAGATACCCTGAAGCCGCCTGAATTTGCATTGGTTGCGGGATGTGTTGGTTCGGGGCTGTTAGATTCCCATCTCGTCTGCATTCACTGCATGGAAGAGATGAGTGCCTTGGTGAGCGAAAAGACTCGTAATCAGTGGAATCGATTCGTTGAAGAAAACTTCCCTGGGGTTCCGTCCGATTTTGTGCCGACCCCAACGGAGGGAAGCCCTTCGCCAATCTTTATGTGATTTTTCCCCAACGTCGAATGTTCGGCAAGGTGCGATACAGGAGGTGATGGAATACCTGTCTGGGAAAAAAACGTCGCATCATGGAGAATAGATGAGCATCCAGGGTCACCGGAACTCTCAGGGGCGGGTTGTTCCTTTTCATGACGTTATGAATCCGTTTTGCCACGCTTTGGGGAGTGGCAATAGCCTGATTCATAAAGCGGGCAATCAATCGATCCATCTGCAGATAGTGCTGATAATAGGCATCATCCGGGGATTCGAATGCCTGCTGACTGGCTTCTGTCATCCTCGTGTTTTGAAAGGAATCGGACCGGATGAAGCCGGGTTGAACCAGCGAAACATGAATGTTCCAGGGGCGCGTTTCATACCACAGGGCCTCAGTTACCCCTTCAAGTGCCCATTTTGAGGCGGAATACGGTGCCATGGTGGGCATCGCCAACATGCCGCTCACCGATGAAACGTTGATGATTCGCCCGTTACGTTGCGAACGCATCCAGGGGAGAACCAGCCGAATCAATTGGAGTGGTGCCTCGAAATTGATTTCCATCTGACGCTCAAGCTCAGAGTGACCCAAATGTTCGACAACGGAGCGGTAGGCGACCCCGGCATTGTTCACCAGAATATCGACCCCTCCCCAACGGTCCTCGATTTCGCGAATCACCTCGCGGCGCTCATCATCCGTATTCACGCGCATGGGACGAATGATCACACGGTTGCATTCGGAAAAACCCTCTTCATCAAAGCGAGACAATGAACTATCTCGGGCAGTCAGGACGAGTCGATAGTCGGAATGGGAAACCAACCGATGGGCAAGGGCTAAGCCCAAGCCGGTACTGGCTCCGGTAATCAACACAGTCTGTACGGACGACTCAGCCATTTTCTACCGCATTCTCTGGGATATCGCGTGTCAAGTTGAGCAAAAAAACTTCCTAAATTGCGATTGTGTGTATGTTAGCCGTGCCATGAACAAGGGAGAAAAAGTCGTCTGTATCAACGATAAATGGGAACCATGGGTGTTCGACACCTACAATCAGCTTCCGGAAAAGGGAGAGGTTTACACGATTCGTTCGGTGCGCCCCGGCCGTCCTGATCTAGGCGGCGGAGCTGCCGTTTTGACGCTTTTGCTCGAAGAACTACACAACGATATCGATTTTACCCACATTGGTGGAGACGAGCTCGGATTTAAGGCGAATCGCTTCGCCCCGATGAGTTCCATAGCCATGGAGCGTCACGAGGAAGAGGCGGCGACGATCTAGATTTCTTGATCCGGCGGCATCAAATTGCGCACAACTTTATTATTCTTAGGTAAAATCGGCGATTGATTACGTCGAAATGTCGCTAATCTTTGTCAAGTGTCGCGCCAAGTACCAAAATTGCTTCTAATTTCCGCAATCAGTCTAATTACTGGCTGCGTAACCACTCCCCGTTATAAGGATCTATTTGAGCCTCTGAACCGGATGAACGTTTCAGCAAGTGTGCTGAACGAATTTCCGATCTCCCTGGTGGATCGACAGACTGGGAAGCCTGCGACCAACGCCAGATTGATTCTCGATACCAAACCCGAACCGATTGTGCTTCGCAGTGATTCGTCGGGTCAGGTCATGGTTCCAGTGACGAGGGATTTGCTGGCGGTAAATCCCGTCATGAGGGCTGAGCCTGCTGGGATTGACACCGTTGTCAGCCTTACGGCAACGATTCACGGCCAAATCGAGGACGTGGAAGTCAGTTCGGCACTCGAACTCAAGAAAATTGGAGATGCAAATGTTGCGGTATTTTCCGAACCGGAAGACGCGGCCCTTGCGCGGAAAGTCTTGGCTGAACTGATGCGGGCCCGAAAAGAAGTTCGGAGACTGCTGGGCTTGGAGCCTGAGCGCTGGGCTGTAATTGTGGGGCCAAAGCGAAAGCGCGATGTGCTTTATATGACGGTGCCCGCCTCCGGTTATGAATCAACTTGGATGTGTTTTCGCGAAGAATGGGAAACGGGTGAGTTTATGCGGACCAATGTTCATGAGTGGGTTGAATCGACGATTGAGTCGCGACTTGCGCTTTATAGTGATCCGAGAAACCGCTTCATCGGGGACGGTCTGGCCGAATACGCAAGCTGGCGTCTCTATGGCTTGGGGCCGGAATATCGGGACCGGCTTTCGCCAGCGGCCGTTCCACAAGAAACCGTTGATCTCTTGACCGCTTTTCAGGCCGTTCCGGGAAGTGCCTTTCATCGGCGCAAATTTGATCGTGGAATCGCGAAACATGGTTACAGCCCCGGTTACGCGCTGGCCTTTGTCTTTTGGCACGATCTTCTCAAGGAGCACGGCACTCAAGTTCCAGCTCGAATGGTGGCGAATCTCGCGCAACAAAGGCCCGTTACCGTTGAGCGTGCCATTGCAACGCTTGAAGCGATTACGGGTGAGCAAGGTCTGGAGGAGCAGTTGCGAAACAGCAACGTCGCAGACGCTCGCAATACCATCGCGCGACTCCGTTAGGTAGGAAATCGCCGGAGGCAGGTGGAAACTCCGCTGGAAAATGGGGCGAAACTGACGTTGTTTGGCAACAACGATGTCTGCCCGCCCCAAAATTGATCCGGAACTCCATCAGGCTAAAAAGCCGAGCTGGATTAAAGTGCGTTTGCCCAACAATCCGGTTTTTTGGTCCACCAAATCCCTGATTTCCGATTTGCGACTTCATACGGTTTGCGAAGAGGCGCAGTGCCCAAACCGCTGGGAATGTTGGGGACAGGGAACGGCCACATTCATGATCGCTGGAGATCGTTGCACCCGTGCCTGTGGGTTCTGCGCCGTCAAGACCGCGAAACCTTTTGCGCTTGAAATCGATGAACCCGACCGTGTTGCTGAAGCGACTTCAAGAATGAATTTAAATCACGTCGTCATTACAGCGGTTGCCCGTGATGACGTCGCAGATGGGGGCGCAGACCATTTTGCCAAGACCATCGAAGCGATCCGGGCGAAAAATCCGGAGCTGGTAATTGAAGTTCTTGTACCCGATTTCAACGGCAAAGATGATGCACTCCAAGTGGTCATGGATGCCCGTCCCCACATCTTCAATCACAATCTCGAAACTATCGAACGTCTCACCCCCTTGGTGAGGTCTCGGGCCAAGTATTCCCGATCGCTTGAGGTGCTGCAACGAGCCAAGGAAATGGTCCCGTCTGTGGCAACGAAAAGCGGTCTCATGTTGGGACTGGGGGAAACTGAAGAAGAGTTGTTTCAGGCGATGGATGACTTGCTGGAACATCAGGTCACCGTTTTGACATTGGGACAGTATTTGCGCCCGTCGGAATCTCATCTTCCGGTCGTGGATTACATCCACCCCGACAAGTTCGCCGAATACAAAGTCGTAGCTGAGCAAAAAGGCTTTGTCCATGTGGCCTCGGGCCCGCTGGTTCGCAGTTCCTACCACGCGGCAGATTTCCGCCCTGAATTGGACGCGGTTTCGCAGTAAACTGCCGGCTCAGCGGTATTTTGAGCATTCAGCAGTATTTGAGCATCGAAGCTCGATGCCTTCCCTCCACAAAAAAAGCCCGGAGTCTCTCGACCCCGGGCTCAATTAAGTTTTCTGGGCGAAGCTTACCCTAGGTTAGGGCGTTCTTAGGCTTGACCTTTGCAAACGTGGCCACTCGCTCGGGATCGAGGAAGTAGCGATGCATCTGGAGCCGCGCTGGTTTGAACCCGCGTTTGGCGAGATACTGGTAGTGTGCGAGAACGTCCTTTGGAGAAACCGGCCCCAACGTTGGCTTCACATCGGCTTGCATGCTGGTGAGCAAGCTGACGACGATACATCCGGTGATTTCTTTCGGATCACGCCCTGCCAACAGACTGATGTGACGGCTGTCGACAAGGGTGGAAAGTTCCTGGGCCATATTGGGCAGGTAAATCGTCTCCCTGATGTCTTCGTCCAGGTGCAGCTCACCCCCTGTTGTGAACAGGATGTCGTTGCGCTCTTCAAACCGCTTCACAGCATCAGCAATCCGGAAACTTGGCGGGAAGCTGTAGTCAACAATGACCGTCCCGGGATTCAACTTGGAGATATCCAAGATTCCTGGGATGCTCGTGGTTCCAACGACGAAGGTCGCACCGTAGACTGAGGCTGGGAGGCCTCCGCCATTGGGATGAACCGTAATCTGGCCGTTGTAGCCGGTTTGCTTCACTTCCCGACGAATCATGTCGAGTTGCTCAGCGCTCATGTATGGGTCGCAAAGGAGGATTTCCTTGGGATGCGGAAGCACTTCCAACGCAAGCTTGACGGTGCCCATGCCGATGGAGCGAAGGCCAACAAAGGCGACTCGTTCATCCGCGAACTTACGGTCCGTTTGCTCAAGCGTTCCCTCAATGGTCTTGATGATGGTTGCGGTTCGGGTCGCGTCACCTGTGGTGATCGCCGGAAGTTCGACACCATCGTCAAACCAGGTTTGAATCTCGCGACCATAGTCGGTTGCACTCGGCAGCATTCCCGTCAGGGAAACGGTCTTGGCTCCCATCTTGGAAGCCATTTCCAAACCGTGTGTGATGGATTTCCGTAAACGGGCTTCATCCTTGAAGATATCCAACTCGAAGGTCGGAAGAACGATCAAGCCAATCTTACCGAACGGAAGCTCATAAACGTTTCCAAGGCGTGGTTCGTGCTTGAACCACTGCCCGACCATCTCTTCGCGGCTCATTCCGGTAATGCCCGCAAAAGCATCGGGAATGCACGCGAGGGCGACCGCGTCCACTTGAGGCAGGGCAGAGCCTTCCTCGACAAACTCGACACTCAGATGTGTCGAACTGGCAAGTTTCTCAAGATGGCTGAGATCGAACGCCGTTTCTTCCTGGCTCTCATCGGAGTGCAGATAATTGGCGAGTTGCTCGATGGTTGGAAAGCGCAGAAACGCTTCGACTGGGATGTCGCGATTGAACGCCTCACTGGCTTGAGCCAGAACCCGGACCGCCAGGAGTGAGTCACCACCCATTTCGAAGAAGTTGTCTCGAATTCCGAACTTCTCAGTTTCGAAAGCCTCGGTGAAAATATCGGCGAGGAGCTGTTCGCTCTCCGTCTGAGGCGCAACGTATTCCGTTTCCAGACCAGAACGGTCAATTTGCGGAACGGGTAGGCGTTTCCGGTCGACTTTCTTATTCGGGGTCAGAGGGTATTCGTCGACGATGCTGTAGAAAGCGGGGCGCATACTTTCCGGGAGGCGATCCGACAAATGAGCTCGAAGATCGGGAATCAATCCGTCGGTCTCACCATTCGGAATCACGTAGGCCACCAGGTTGGGTCCACCGGGTAAATCATCCCGGCGAATGACCACAGCTTGTTTGACTCGGGAAGAATCCACGAGGTGAGCTTCGATGTCGTCCAGTTCCATCCGGACCCCGCGAAGTTTGATCTGGAAGTCCGAACGGCCCAGGCACTCAAGCTTGCCGTCTTGAGTCCAGCGAGCGAGGTCACCGGTATTGTAAACCCGCTCCTTCTCCCCGTTGGGAAGCGTGATGGTTCCAAATCGGTCCATCGTCAGATCAGGCTTCTCGTGGTAGCCGCGGGCCAGTCCTGCTCCACCGATGTAGAGATTGCCCACAAATCCGGCGGGAACCGGCTTCTCGTTATCATCGAGAATGTAAATGGAGGTGTTCGCGATCGGGCGACCAACCGAGATGGTTTCATCGCCGGCTTCGACTTTTTCCACGGTTGACCACACGGTGGTCTCGGTTGGACCGTAAAGGTTCCAAACTTGACCCGCACGCTCCAACAGTTGGGTTGCCAGACCGCGTGAGAGTGGTTCGCCTCCGGAAAAGACTCGCAGGCTTTCCTTACCGTTCCAGCCACCTTCGATCAACATCTGCCAAGTCGCCGGAGTGGCCTGCATGACCGTGATATCGAACTCTTCCAGCATGTGACCAAGATGGCGCCCGTCTTTGACCTCATCCCGGCTTGCAATCACCACTTCACCACCTGAAAGCAGCGGAAGGTACAGTTCGAGCAAGGAGATATCGAAGCTCAGGGTCGTGACGGCCAAAAGGCGGTCATTTTCGTCCATGCCAGGAGTGATCTGCATCGACGTGAGGAAGTTCACGGCAGCACGGTGCGAAATCTCGACGCCTTTAGGCGTTCCTGTGGAGCCCGAAGTATAAATGATGTAGGCCAGAGATTCTGCTGAAAGCTGTGATATCGAGGGCGATTCATCGGTCGGAGTAACATCCTCCAAACAAATTACCATCCAATCGCCGTCCGGGAGTCCCTTCTGTAGCGAACGCTGGGTTACGATCACATCAGGCTTTGCATCCTGCAGCATCTGTTCGAGTCGATAGGCCGGAAACTCCGGATCCATCGGCACGTAGCAGGCACCTGACTTCAGGATTCCCAGCGTGCCGACGACCATGTCGCAGGAACGCTCCGTCAAAAGGGCAACCGGCTGATCGGGACCAACTCCAACATCCGCCAACTTTTGCGCAAGCCCGTCAGCTTTCCGGTCGAGTTGGTTGTAGGTCAACGTGTCGCCACCGCAGCGAATTGCGATTTTGTCAGGCGTTTGAGTCACGGCATCCGCCACCAATTCATGGAGCAGACTTTCCTCTGGATAGGGTGAGGAAGTATCGTTCCAATCATCGACGATCCGCTTCTCGTCTTCCTCGGACAGGAGGTTGATCTCAGAGATATGAAGATCCGGATTCGCGGTGATCTGACTAAGAACCTGGGCGTAGAGCTTGTTGAGATAAGCAATGGTGCTCTCATCAAAAAGATCGGAATTGTATTGCCAGCATCCGTAGAGAATTCCATCCGCTTCTTCGACCACGAGGGTGATCTCGAATTGGGCTTGGCGTAGAGTCAAATCGACAGTCTCAACGCTCATGTCCCCAACATGGATCTTGTGTCCTCCCTGGCCGATCATGAAGACTGCTGCGTCTCCACCATCCAGGCCCGGAATTTTCTCCATGCTGAACGAGACTTGGAAAATTGGCGAGCGACTTGGATCGCGCGGCACTTTCAGTTGGTCCACCAATTTGGCCAAGGGGTAGTGCTGGTTTTCCAGTGCACCGAGAACCGAGGCGCTGTTGCGAGAGACATACTCGCTGAACTTGGGATCATCCTCCACCTGGCTTCGCACGGCGACAGGATTGATGAAGTAGCCAATCATGTCGTGCAACTCCTGCTGATTTCTTCCGGCGAGAGGTACGCCAACAAGAAGATCTTCCTGGTTACAGTAGCGGTGAAGGAGAATCTCAAAGCCACTTAAAAGCGTCGTGAAAAGCGTCGCATTCTGCTGTTGGGAGAGCTCGATCACACGCTTGGTGAGACCTTCGTCGAGCTTGAATCCGTAGGCTGCGCCGTTGAACGTTTGCACAGGAGGACGCGGGCGGTCGGTTGGTAAATCGAGAATCAGTGGCGCATCTGCCAAATGATCTTTCCAGTATTCCAACATCCGATCACCGGTTTCACCCTCCAAGTGAGCTTGCTCCCACCGTACGAAATCGTGGTAGCGTGCCTCGATCTCCTCCCACTCCGGTTCCTTGCCGATCTTACGGGAGAAGTAACTCTCGATCAGATCGTTCATGAAGAGGGTGACCGACCATGCATCACTGACAATGTGGTGCATGCAGAGCAGGGTGATGTGCGCATTGTCGCCGGTTTTGAACAGTTCAAGACGAACGACCGGTCCTTTCTCGAGATTGAACGGCTTGTTGGCATGCTCGACCAACAACGACTTGATTTCGTCATCAGTCAGGCTCGTTACGTCGTGCTCGCGGAAATCAATGGTTCGCCCCTTATGGATCCGTTGGATTGGAGAGCCATTCACAGTGTGGAACGTGACATCCAGCATTGGGTGGCGAGAATAGAGGCCCATGAAGGCTTCTTTCATCACTTCGATATCAATGCCTGGAGAAATCTTGCCGCTGTAAACCAGGTTGTAGGCTGGGCTTTCCGGCGCCAATTGATGGAGGAACCAAAGAGCTTTTTGACCCTCTGTAAGCGGGAATTCGAGAACTTCTTCACCAGAAAGTTCAAGCGCAGGCAAGGAGCCTGATCCCGTGTTTCCACCACCTCCGGACTCGGAAAGCTCGTCTCCCGCACTCTCCAAAAGAGTCTCAAGAACCGGGATGGCCAATTCTTTGATGTTCGGTCCGTTCAGAACCGAGCCCATGGGAACACTGATGCCGAGTTGGGATTCAACCCGGTTCATCAATTCAATCGCCATCAGGGAGTCGAGTCCGATCTGATTGAGCGGAAGGTCCTTACTGATTTTGCTGACATCGGTTCCAAAAACTCCTGCCACTTGCTCAGACAGGAAATCGACCATCAGTCCATGACGTTTGTCTGGTGCTGCCTGGATGATTTGGCTCCGAATCGCGCCGCCTTCACCATCGCCGTCATCACCCACCAATGCTCCATAAACGGGAGAATTTGCAATGAGCGAGGAGAAACGCGCCAGTGAATTCCAGTCGATCCGGCTTGCGGCAAGGTTGGTTGCCTTCCGTGGAAGAAAGCGCCCGAACACACTCAGCGTTTCCGGCATATTGTAAGCCTTCATGCCAAGCATATCGAGATACTGCGCGGTCTTCTCATTTCGCTCCACGAAACCAGCTCCGGTCAACGCGCCCCAGTTGAAGGTCAGTCCGTCGCCAATTCCAATGGAGTTCCGATGTTGCGCGATCGCATCAAGGAACGAGTTGCCGGCGTTGTAATTCGATTGGCGAACCGCTCCAATTACGGTCGAAAACGAGGAAAAGGACGTAAAGAAGTCCAGCGCGATATCCTTGGTGAGGGTGTGGAGAATCCACGCTCCCAGCATTTTCGGGTGAACCACGCGGTCAAAGCCTTCCTCGTCCAACTCAACGATATCCAGGTCATTGATGACCATCGCACCATGGACGACGCCGCCCAACGGAGCTTTTGATCCCTGAATCTTGGCGACGATTTCCTTGAGTCGCGGTTGATCGGTCACGTCAGCGCGGAGGTCGAGGACGTTCACGCCCTTCTTCTCCAGCACGGCAATATCGGCTTGCGCCTCCTCTTTCGGGCCGCTTCTGGATACCAACGCCAAATTCTTGGCTCCGTTCTTCACCATCCATTTGGCGAGTTCGAAACCGAAACCACCGGCACCACCGGTGATCAGGTAGGTGCGATCCTCGCGGAAGAGATGACCTCCCTGGGTGCAGGGACCAACTTGAATGGAAGGCAGATCGAAGGAGAGAACGTTTTTCCCGATGTGCTTGCCTTGCGCCATGTAACGAAAGGCGTCGACAACCTCGGTAATCGGGAAGGTCTTATGAGGCAACGCTTCGTAGGTTTGCGCGTAAAACTCGTCTTCCAATTCCTTGAGCATCGCAGCGACATAGGATGGCTTGGATTCCAAATGCTGGGCAAGATCAACCACATGATAGCTGATGTTGTTCTTCAGCATCTCCATGCCAAATTTCGAGTTGCCGTAGACGTCGATCTTCCCGATCTCGACGAAACGGCCGAAACGCCGCAGGCACTGGAAGGATTTGGGAATGAAATCGCCAGCCAATGAGTTGAGGACACAATCGATCCCCTCACCGTTGGTGATTTCCATGATCTCGTCCGCGAAATCCAGGGTTCTGGAATTCATGACGTGATGCACACCCCAGTCGCGGAGAAGTTGACGTTTTTCGTCAGTCCCGGCTGTCGCGAAAATTTCGAGACCAAGGTTCTTCGCAATTTGGATCGCGGCAGATCCAACGCCGCCAGTTCCGGCATGAATCAAGACGCGTTCACCTTTCTGCATGTGTGCGAGATGAACCAAGGCGTAATGGCTGGTCAGGAAAACCGTAGGCAGGGTCGCCGCCCCTTCGAACTCGAGATGATCCGGCTTCTTGAAGACCAGGTTCCGATTCACGGTGACGTAACTCCGGAACGCATAGGGAGCCATTCCGACGACGTTGTCGCCAGGGCGAAGATCTTTGACACCTTTTCCAACTTTGACCACCGTTCCTGCGATATCATCGCCGAACCACTTGATGTCGATCGGGTTGCCGGGATACATCCCCAAAGCTTTCATGACGTCGCGGAAGTTGATTCCGCCCGCCTTGACTTGAATTTCAATTTCGCCTTCGCCGGGCTCTCGACGCGGCGTCTCATTGAGGCTCAAGTTCTGAAGAACTCCGGGCTTATCGATTTCAAGGCGATAGCTCAGGACGGATCCATCAGGCTGAACCGCCTCCCGGGTTTTCATCGGGATTTCGTCGTTCTTGACCCGGGTCAAACGGTTTACGTGGCGAATATCACCGCGATAGGCGATTTCCAGCTCACGACCAGGTTTGGTCAATTCCCAGAAAACATCTTCAACTTCAAACGCGGACGCGTTCGCATCCAAATCGACCATTGTGATCGGCCATTCAGGATGCTCATTGTTCGCTACCCGGACAAATCCGGTGAGAGGTGCGGCGGAAATGTCGCCCAGTTTTTCACCCTGAATTGAGGTGCGGCCCCGGGTCAAAACCAGCATTCGAGGCGCCGGCTCCGGTTTGATCCGGTTCAGCGCATGAATCATGGTCCGGAGGCTGTGGGTGCCGAGCTTTTGCGAGGCTGCGAGATCTTCCAGCGAGACGTCGTCGACGGAAGGCGCATCGAGTGTCCATGCGTGAAGGAATGCCGTGGCACGGTGACCAGCTTCACTCAGTTTGGCGAACAGTTGTTCCCAGTCTGAGGTAAGGTCGGGCGCAATCTCAAAGGAGCTGTCGCTGGTTTCCGCAAATTCTGGACCGGCGGAGACCGTCACGACACGGATCCCTGAATTGGTCAGCGAATCCGTCAGTTTGGCCGCAAAGCCAGCTTTGTCTTCCAGCAGAACATAGGTTTCCTGGGCTGGAAGGTCTTCCTCGACTTCGGAATCTTGATCCAAAGCCACAGGTTTTGGAGCTCTCGCCAAAAAGACGGCTTGTTGACATTCCTCGGGCTTCTCCGAACTCACAAAGGAGTCCACATCCTGATAGCCCAATTCGCTCAGGAGAGAAATCCACTTCTCCCGAGGCATGAGGGCCGAATCGGGCCGGAGATCGGTGTCTTCGTAATACCACCACCCCTGAAGCAGGCCGAACAGGTTGTTCAAAGCCGTCCTTGGTTTGGTGACTTCCAGGAACATCAGGACGCCGTCTTCGGAGAGGCAGCGGGTGATGTTCCCCAGAGTATTTTTCAGGTCGCCGGTCGCGTGAACGACGTTGGTTCCCAAAATCAGGTCATAGCCTTCTACGTCGAGACCCTGGCCTTCAGGATCCTTCTCGATATCAAAGGTCGTGTATTCGACAAAGTTGTAGTCGCCAAACTGCTTCTTGGCATCCCCCAGAAACGCAGGACTGGTATCCGTGAAGGTGTATTCGCTTCGGTGAGGAGGCAGAACCGGCAAAACCGCGCGGGTCAAAGAACCTGTGCCGGCTCCGACTTCGAGCACCCGAATGGCACGGCGCTCGGGCATGGAGGCAATCAGTTCCGCGACGGCCTTCCCGACCATGTCGTTATTCGCGGGGAAGTCAGCGCCTTCCCGATAAAACCGGGTCAGCGAATCAATCGCCTGGCCGGACGGGAACAGCATTTCCACAGGGTCCACTTCTCCGGACAACACGCCGGCGAGATTGGGGCCCGTGAGTTGCTGCAATTCGGATTCCGAGGCGAATTGCTCAAACTCAGCATTCAGCGGAGCAAGATCCACCGGGAGAGCTTTGGGCTTCTCGATGACCTCCCACTGGTCCGCGCTGACCGACTTGAGCCAACCAGAACTGGTGAGCGTGTCGAGATGGGCCCGGAAAAGTCGTGCATGGGTGTCGAGAACGCCAAGCTTCTCCTTCAACTCTTCAAACTCGAACTGGGCGCCAACCTTTGGTTTCCAGCCCAATTCAATGAAGGCGTTGATGACATACTGCTCCGCGGCAGCTTCCAACTGTTTGGCGAAGGAACTGTAATAGGCGGAGAGACCGTATTCCTCGTAAACCTGAGGAACGATCTTGTGAATTCCATCGAGAACCTTGGAGATGGAAATATAGCCGGGAGTTCCTTCGGCATGACTTCCCTTGAGGCGTCTGGGCTCCCACTTGAACTGGTAGAAAGAGTTATCGACCTCTTCCTCAGCTTCATCCTTTTGAGCTGCCCGATCGACTCGGAAACCATTGATTTCGGCAACCGGTTCGCCGCTTTCGTCATAGACGTAAATATTGGAAATCAGGGTCTCGCGATCATCAAAGAAGATCTTGGAGTGAATCCACAGCTTACTTTCGGGAATTGGCTCACGGAGAATGCGGACGCGATTAATCGCAGCCGGCAGGTAGAAGTAATCAGAGCCCTTCGCTCCATCCGGAATGACTTGAGCCCCTTTCACGCCATGGAAGCAAGCATCAAGCACGGCTGGATGAATGCGGTAGCCTTCCATGGACTTCAGAACGCCTTCGGGAACCTCAATTTCGGCAACCGACTCGTGCGGCTTGCGCCAGACATTCTGCAAATGGCGAAAGTTGGGGCCGAACTGGTAACCGGCGTCGAGATAGTCCTGATAGTACTCCTCGTGATCATAATGCCGTTCCATTCGATCGCGAAGCGCCTTCAAATCCGCTTTCCCGATGTTTGGAACACCGAGCTTGCGAAGTTTTCCAACGGCATTGAGATCCCATTCTTTGAGGGCATTTCCTCCAGCATTGGAATAGACTTGGAAGGAGCGGTCAGATTCGTCAAAGACCACGCGAATCGTGGGGACTTTGGACTCGCTAACGAAAAGCGCCTTCTTGGCCTCCAGTTCCTCGACACAATAGTCTTCTCCGGGGAACAGCTCCTCACAGAGGGCCAGGCCGATCTCCGCGTAACCCGCTGCCGGGAAAATGATCGAATCCCAGAAACGGTGATCCTCAAGGTAAGGGAAAAGCCGGGGATCGAGATAAAACTCGTAGGTGGGCTTGACTCCATTTGTCCGAATACCCAGCAAAGGGTGAACGGTTGGAGAACAGCGAAGATGAGTTCCTTCTTCACTCTCGAGCCAGAACTTCTCCCGATTCCAAGGGTAGCTTGGCTGCGGAATAAAGCGGCCCGCCGCCTGACACACGGATTTCCAATCAACCTTGGTTCCGTAATTGTGCAGACCGGCCAGATTCGTCAGCATTTCCTGATTCTCCCTAGTCTTCCGTTTCAGGGAGTAGAAAACCGCGCCTTTGCGCTTCTGTTCCGCCAGACAGTCTCCGATCGGACCTTGAAGGGCAGGGTGTGGTCCCAGTTCAACAAACAATCTCTCGCCTCCGCGAATCAGATTGGTCATCGCCGGGGCGAAAAGCACGCTTTCGCGGACATTGCGCCACCAATACATTCCATCCAACTCTTCGCCCCGGAGCATTCCCCCCGTAACGGTCGAGATATAGGGAATCTTGGTGTCGCGTGGCTTGATGCCCTTCAGCGCCTCAAGGAGTTCGTCCTTGATCGGCTCCATCTGGTGCGTGTGGAACGCGTAATTGATTCTGAGTAGGCGGACGAACTTTCCTTCGGATTCGAGCTTTGCAGCAAGCTCCTCAAGGGGAAGCTTGTCTCCAGCCAAGGTGATCATCGTCGGGCTGTTCACCACCGCGACCTGGATCTTGTCTTCCAAACCCTTGATGGCGGCTTTCCCTTCAGCCTCGCTCAGGCCGACGGCATACATTCTTCCCTTGTTGCCGTCACCACCGGTGTTCTCCTGCAGACGAGAGCGATGAAAGATGACTTTGACCGCGTCCTCGAGGGTGTAAGCACCGGCAACGTAAGCGGCGGCAACCTCTCCAACGGAGTGACCAACCACTTTTGCGGGTTCAACGCCCCAGCTCTTCCAGAGCTCGGCGAGAGCAACCTGGAGGGCAAAAATCGCCGGTTGAGCAATGTAGGTTCGATTGATGTTCGAATCCTCTTCACTCCGGGTCATCTCTTCCAACAAAGACCAATCTCCAAGCTTCCGAATCTGCTTGTCGATCTTTTCAATGGTCTTCCGGAAAACGGGCTCGGTTTCGAGCAATTCCTGGCCCATGGCCCACCACTGGGCTCCTTGTCCGGTGAAAACAAAGACAACTGGGGCTGGTTCATCGGCAGTTGTCCCGTGAACGACACCTTCGATGTCGGCGCCGGAAGTGTTTTTGGCGAAGGCACGAAGGCGGTCCCGAAGTTCTTTTGCGCTGTTTCCGAAAACGACAGCTCGTTGATCGTGCTGTTCCTTGCGAGCTCCGGCGGAATAAGTGACCTCTGCAAGGTCAAGCGATTCGTCCTCGAGCCAGGCGCGATACCGATTTGCATAAGCCTTGATCGTCGTTTCGTCCTTGCCGGAAATCGGCAGGGCGTACGGGCGATCGGCCTTTTCCCGAGGCTTCTTGGGAAGCTTTTGTTCCGGCGCGCCCTCCAAGACGATGTGGGCGTTGGTTCCACCAAATCCGAAGGAGTTGACGGAGGCAACCGGGAGGTCTCCAGGTGCCGGCTCCAGCGGAGTCAGTTCGGTGACGACCTGAAGTTTAAGCCCTTCGAAGTCGATGTTCGGATTGGGATTCTTAAAATTGAGGTTGGGAGGAACCTTTCCTTTGTTGAGGACCAGCGCCGCTTTCACCATACCGGCGGCACCCGATCCGGATTCCAGGTGTCCCACGTTGGTCTTCACGGAACCGATCAGGCACTTGTTGTCATCGGAGCGGCCTTGGGAAAGGACGTTACCGAGGGCATTGGTCTCGATCGGGTCACCGACAGGTGTTCCCGTTCCGTGAGCTTCCATGTAGGTTACCCGTGAAGGAGACATGTTCGCCTCCTCGTAGGCTTGGACCAACATGACTTCTTGAGTTTCCTGGCCAGGAACGGTCATTGAAGACGTATTTCCGTCCTGATTGATGACGGCGGAACGCACCGTGGCGTAAATCCGGTCGTTGTTTTCGAGTGCCTTGGACAGCGGCAGAATCATCATCATCCCCGCGCCTTCGCCACGGACATAACCGTTCGCGCGATCGTCAAAGGCGAAGCATTGCCCGCTTGGAGACAGCATCGTGGCTTTGGAGAAGCCAATCGAGGTGTCTGGAGTGAGCAACGCATTTACGCCGCCAACCAATGCGTGATCAATTGTGCCGGCCCACATGTCGCGGCAGCCAATGTTGATGGCAACAAGAGCGGAAGAGCAGGCGGTGTCCACCGAGATGGCAGGCCCTTTCAAATCCATCAGGTAGGCAATGCGATTGGAGGCAATCGAAAGCGTCGAACCCGAGTTGGTATGAACGTCCACATCGTCAGGGCTTGTCATCTGCACCTGAGCGTAATCATTCGAAGCAATGCCAACGTAGACCCCGGTTCGGGTATTCTTCAGGGCACTAGGTTGATATCCTGCATCCTCAATCGACTCCCAGGCACATTCGAGCAGCCACCGCTGTTGAGGATCCATTCGGAGAGCTTCACGAGGGGAAATTCCCCAGAACTGGGCGTCGAAATGGTCCAGGTTGGAGACAAAGCCACCCCATTTGGTGTGCATCTTTCTCGGAATCGAGGTGTCTGGATGATAGAATCGCTCTCGATTCCAGCGATTTTCCGGCACTTCGATGATTCCAGAACGGCCTTCGGCCAGCATGTTCCAAAATGACTCCGTGTCTTCTACTCCACCAGGGAAGCGGCACCCAATGCCAACAATAGCAAGAGGTTCCCGGTTGGTTGGCCCAGTCGGTTGTTTATCCATGCGCGAGGCTGTTTAGTTCTTCAGTTGGTTCTGAAAGGATCAGAGTTCCTTACGGTTGAATTTATTGCGAGTGTGTGTGGCGGTGAGATGCGGACCCTAATTTGAAGCGAATCCTGGGCAAATTTCAACGGATTGCTGTGATTTCATGGTAAGAAAGACTAACTCTACGGGAGAAACTGTAATTTTTAGAATGGCTAGTCTTCGCATCTGGAGCAGAATTGGGCTGGATTATGGCTGGCATTTGGTCCGCGTCAAGCGCCCCTGATCGATAGAATTTTATGCGATGATGACTGGAGTTGAGTCGATTGTGGTTCGCAAAGTCGCCTAACCTTCCCGAAATGCTGTCGGATGTTGGGGAAGGAAACGCTGCGAAAGCGGGAATCAGCTCCCTACGTCGGGATAACTGCCCAGAATCTTCACGAAATTGCAATGTCCACGGAGTTCATCCAGGGCTGTTTGCAGCTGGTCGTCAGTGCAGTGTGCTGCAACATCAACGTAGAAGAAATACTCCCACTTGGACTGGCGGTTGGGGCGACTCTCAATCTTTGAAAGATTGATGTGAAAGTGGTTAAACGGCTTCAAAGCCGAGAACAACGAGCCGGGTTGGTCGCGAACGCTGAACATGATCGAGGTGCGATCTGAGCCCGTCGGAGGACAGGTGCGATGGCCAATTACGAGGAACCTTGTGGCATTATTCGCGTTATCTTGGATACTTTGCTCCAAAAGCTCCAAGCCGTGAAGTTCCGCCAGCAGGGCGCCTCCCAGTGCTCCTGATTCGGGATCGTTTTTCGCCAACTCGGCAGCTTTTGCGGTTGAGGACACTTCGATCGTTTCGCCATTAAAAAAGCTTTCCGCCAGCCATCGACGGCATTGCCCAAAAACCTGCGGATGGGAATAAAGCTTGGTGATCTTTTCTTTCGGAACTTTGGACAGCAAGTTGTTCTCGATGGGAAGGAGAATTTGCGCACAGATCTGAAGCGGAGAGGTCGCGAACAAGTCGAGGGTGTGATTGACGGCGCCCTCGGTCGAATTCTCAATGGGAACGACGCCATAGCCGGCTTTCTTGCGTTCAACCTGGTCAAAGACGTCCGCAAGGCTGCTCTGGGGAAGGTATTCGACGCTATTTCCAAATTTGCTGATCGCGGCCTGATGGGTCCACGTGCCTTCAGGACCAAGAAAGGCGATTTTCAAATCCTCTTCCAAAGCCAGCGCCGCTGACATGATTTCCCGGTAAATGGCTCGAATTGAACGCTCGCTCAGGCGGCCTTCGCTCTTGGCGACGAGGGCTTTGAGGAGTTTCTCTTCTCTCTCGGGCGCATAAATTTCCAAGCCCCCCCGCTTTTTGATTTCCCCGACTTCATGCACGAGATCAGCTCTCTCGTTCAGCAAGGCGAGAAGTTGGGAGTCGATCTTGTCGATCTGAATTCGGATTTTACCCAGTGGGTCGGCCATGTGGTTATTCGGATACCTCCGTTGGTTGAGTTGGTTGGACTTCGGCAAGTTCCAGCTGTTGTTCTTGCTGGTCGCTTTTGCTTCCGTCTTCGTTTTCGGCTCCCGGAAGCTTTACTGATCGCAATTCGGCTGCATTTGGGAGGTCGTCCACCGTTTTGATGCCGAAATGCTCCATAAAAAGCTCGGTGGTCCCATACAGGAGCGGCCGGCCGGGCAAATCGGCTTTTCCGACAATCGTGATCAAGCCGCGATCGATAATCTTATTCATTACGCCATCGACACTCACCCCGCGAACCGCCTCGATGTCGGATTTGGTGATGGGCTGCCGATAGGCAATGATGGCGAGTGTTTCGAGAGCTGGCGGGCTGAGTTTGGCGGGTTTGTGGCCGGGAAAAAGCTCGCGAATCCAGTCTGCGAATTCCGGTTGTGAAGCCATTCTCCAACCACAAGGGCCTTCCACGATCCGAAACGCCCGCCCCGTCTGCTCGTATTCCAGGTTGAGAGTGCTGATCGCCGTTTCTACGTCTTTTGGTTTTGCCACGAAACCGACAGATGAGCTGCTGCCGTTTTCTGGCGGATCAGAATCCGGCGCGTCTTCATCTTCGAGCTTTCGCTGAATGCACTGGGCCAATTCTTTGGCAGAAATGGGTTCAGGGCAGGCAAAAAGCAGCGCTTCGATGATGGTTTTCAGCTCCATTCGTCGGAAGTTCAGCTTCAAAACGCTAAATTCCAGAGCAAATATCCCGAATCGCGGTTGCGAGTCCCTGGATCTGTTCCGTTGCATGCGCTGAACTCAGGGAGATACGGAGCCGCTCGGTCCCGCGTGGCACGGTAGGGAAACGGATTGCAGGAACCAAAAAACCACGCTCCTTCAATCGATTGCTGGCCGATAGTGCTGCGTCGGAGTCGCCCAGAATGTGTGGTCGAACCGCGCTTTGCGAAGCGGGAGTATCCGGAAGCAATTGGTTGAGAGCTTCAATGTTGTTCTGGAGAGCCTCCCTTCTTCGATCCCCTTCATCGCTCCGGATGAGCCGAATTGATTGAGTCGCGGCGCCGGCAACGGCGGGTGGCGGCGCTGTTGAGTAGATGAAGCTGCGAGCTCGGTTGATGAGCAA
>TARA_R110002096_G_scaffold42937_35_pt1 | contig 22381 bp, 16 predicted proteins | sample TARA_R110002096 | Tara Oceans TARA_R110002096 (sample SAMEA4397295) | marine metagenome | biome: Polar Biome; feature: [DCM] deep chlorophyll maximum layer (ENVO:01000326); material: water (ENVO:00002006), including particulate matter (ENVO:01000060) such as... | depth 35 m
ATTGTCTGCGTCAATCTGTCGGCCAAACTGGTATTCCTGTTTAAAGGCGTGCAGCCGCGCACCTGGATGGAAAAGCAGAAAGCCATGCGCGGGATGATACTCTATATGATTTTCTGGGCGATCAGTCTGGGGGTGCTGGCTTATGTCATTATTCTGCGTATGGGGCAGGGCCTATGATCCGGCCTCCCCGGCCCGTTCCAGCTGATGTTTGCGGCGCTTTTTGAGGTTGATTTCCAGTGCCACATCAAGCCTGTGGCCCGTTTGTGTCGGGAAGGCGGTGATAACGCCGTTAAGCGACGGCAGATCAGCCTTGTGGGCAAGCAATACATCCCGGGCGAGGCACAGGGTGAATGTCTGATCGACAACGGTAAAGGCGGGGGCCTTTCCTGTCTCCAGACAGAGGATTCTGTAGCTGATCTCGCCCTGAGGCAGGGCCGTGGCGGCGCTGATCTCACCGTCTTCCAACAAGCTGTCGAGTTCAAATAGGTCCAGGCGATAGCTGATTTTTTCCGGTTCAATGCGTAATTTCATCAGAGAAAACCTCCTTCGCTTCCCGGGAACAGGGGATAGACATCCACCAGATGACCGGCCCGGAGGTTGAGACCTGTTTCCGGAATCACCGCCCAGCAATTTTGCTGCAGCAGGGGGCTGATCTTGTAGGATTCCTGTCCCGGCAAAACTTCGACATGCAGTTGTCCTTCGGAGTCGTGGTGGCAGCGGGCTTTCTGAAAAAAACGAAACGGCGATTCCTTGGTGAAGGCATTTTTCAGTCGGGCGACCACCGGGGTTTCCGGGCGTTGCCCGCGCAATTTGCGGATCAGGGGATAGGCGAAGAACCGCAGGCCCACGGCGGCGGCGATGGGATTGCCGGGCAGACCAAAATAAAAGGCGCCATCGGGCAAACGGGCAAACAGGATTGGCTTGCCCGGACGAATCGCGGCTTTATGACACAGGATTTCGGCGCCTTGACGTCGCAACCCGTCGGGTATGAAATCATGGCGGCCCATGGATACCGCGCCAGAGGACAGAATCAGGTCGAAATCCTGTTGCCTCAGGGCGTTGATTTTCTGATCAAATTTTTCCGGGTCGTCAAAGATGGTCCCGGCATTGACCGCCGGGCAGTCAAGGGCCCGCAGTCCCGCCAGCAGGTAAGGCGCATTGCTGTTACGGATTTGGCCAGGTTTCAGCGGCTGGTCCATGTCATCAACCAGTTCCTTGCCTGTGCTGATGACCGCCGCGCGTGGGGCGGGGATAACCGAGACCTGATCCTGCCCCAGAGCCGCGAGCGCCATGATCTGGGGCGGGCCGATACGCATTCCCTTGTCGAGCAGGCGATCGCCGGGGGCAAAATCGGTGCCGGCTTTGCGGATATTCTTGCCGGGGAAGCCGCTGACGGTGATGGCGATGCGGGTTGGCCGTCCGGCGTCGTCCTGCTCAAGGATGACGCTGTCCTCAATGCGGATCACGGCGTCGTAGGCTTTGGGCACCGGAGCGCCGGTCATGATTTCCCAGGCCCCTCTTTGGCCTGTCGCCGGTCTGTCGCCGGCCATGGTGCTGCCATCAACCGTGAGGACGACGGGGTGCGTCCTTGTTGCCCCGGCGATCTGGTCGCTATGGACGGCAAAGCCATCCATGGCGGAATTGTCAAAGGGCGGGACCAGAGCGTCGGCGGTCAGGGTTTCACCGGCCACCAACCCCGTCAGGTGATCCAGGGCCATCTTCTGGGGTGCGCGGGGTGTCGCCGCGTTCAGAATGATGTCCAGTGTTTCATGATAGGACAGCATAGGGGGTCTCCTTAGCCGCCCGTGGCCGACAGATTGGGCAGAATACCGGTATTGCCGTCGGCGAGAAAATGGGACGATTTTTTATAGTTCAACTGCTTCATGATCCGCATCTGAAGGGCTTCCTTCTGATCATCGCGCGCGAGCAGATCCCGCAGAGGCACGCCCACGTCACCGAACAGACACAGGCGCAGATCACCGGTGGCGGTAACCCGCAGCCGATTGCAGTTCGTACAAAAATCTTTCGAGTAGGGGGCGATCAGGCCGATGGCGCCCTGATAATCGGGATGGGTGAAATTCACCGCCGGGCCTGCGCCATTCTCGCGGATATTCTCGACCCAGCCCTGCGCCAGCAATTGCTGACGGATTACATCGGCGGACAGATGGCGCTGCTTGAAATAGGCGAGATTATCACCGGTCTGCATCAGTTCGATAAACCGCACGGTGATCGGACGGTCTTTAACGTACGCGAGATAATCGGGCAGTTCCTGATCATTAAGACCTTTGAGCAGCACCACATTGATTTTCACGCTGTCATAACCGATCTCAAGGGATTTCTCGACGCCGTCGAGAATTTCCGGCAGCCGGTTATGGCCGGTGATCTCGTGGAATTTCTCAGGATTCAGGCTGTCGATGCTGACATTGATGCGCCGCATGCCCGCCTCATACCAGGTCGTCGCATTCTGTTTCAGGCGATAGCCGTTGGTGGTGAAGGCCATGGCATCAATGCCATCGATGCCGGACACGAGTTTGGTGATTTCGGTGAAATCCTTGCGCACGCTGGGCTCGCCGCCGGTGAGGCGGATTTTCCAGACGCCAAGTTCGGCAAAGGCGGTCACCAGCCGGCGAATTTCGTCCTGGTCGAGGAATTTCGGTTTGCTGTCACAGTGATAGCCGTCGGGCAGGCAATATTCGCAACGGAAATTGCACACGTCGGTGATCGAAAGGCGCAAATAAGGGAACGCCCGATCGTAATTGTCTTTTAACTCCACTTTCTCTCCTTTCCAAACACGGGAGGCCAGGGTGTTTACACCATAACCCGGCAGGTCATCTCGCCTGCGGCCAGCCGTCCATGTTCTGATGACGCAGGCGTCAAAGGAATTTAGGACGGAAGGCTTCGGAGCAGGTCAGCTTTACGTTCAAAAAACGAAAACCCGACCTAACACAACAGACTATATCTAACCTGAACACAGAAAGCCAGTGTTGACGCAGGTCAAATATATGTGAATAGCTTAAATTAAAGGGTCTTCCAGTAGAGCTTTTAAAAATCCGCGTTGAGGTCCTGATCGCAATCGGGATTGGGACATGCGGGGGTGCCGTGTTTGTCACATCCTGAGGCAAGATCATGGTCACAAAACCCGCAGAGTGCATTAATATTTGGCAGGATAACCGAATTCTTGCTGATCTCGAATCCATTGTCGCGAAAGCGCTTCAGGGTGCGGGAAAAGGTTTCCGGCTTCATATCCAGATAGGAGGCGATGAGAGATTTGTCATAAGGCAATTCAATCAGGTCCGGCACCTGGCCCTGTTCCAGCAGCAGTTTCAGCAGGAACCAGCCGACCCGCTCGGTGGCCGGTTTCAGGCGGATATTCTCGAATTCCTGGATCAGGGTGTGGGAGTTCTTCGACATACTGGCGACAACCCGTAGCGCCAGTTCGTTATGTTCCTTGATGCGTTCACGTATGATCGGCGCCGGCAGGGTCAGAATCACGGCCTGTTTCGCCACCTGGGCGCTGACCGGATAGTTGGCGTTGAGAAACACAGATGATTCTGAAATCATATCGCCGCTGGACAACATCTGCATGACGGTTTCTTCACCCTGGGCGGTGCCCTTGAACAATTTCACCCAGCCGCTGAGCATGATGTGCAGACGGCTGGAGACCTCGCCTTCAAGAAACAGGAGTTTGCCTTTTTTATATTCCCGCACCTGGGCATGCTGCAGCAGGCCGGTCAGAATGTCTTCTGGCAGATTGATAAAAAAGGGCAGCTCTTCAATGAAATTCCGTTGCTCGGTGGTGATGCCGTCGACCTGACGGGTCACCTGAATGCGGGGAAGTGAAGATTGATCCGGAGAGAGACCGGCGTCCTTTTCCAAGGTTTCCGCCAGTTCTTCCTCAACCGTTTTCATCAGGTTCATTTTCTCCGAAGTCATCCCAAACCAGTCTTGCGGTGTCAGGGCGGGCGCGGATGTTTTATGGCCTGGTTTGAAGCTGTCATGCAGTTCGGTGAGTTTCTGCACCGCATTGCCTTGCATGATACTGTCGTAAACATGTTTCTGCTGGTCGTCGGCCATGGCGAAAAAGGTGCGCTTGAAACTGTTCTGTTCGGATACCAGAAACCGGAACCGGTCAAGGAATTCGCGATTCTCGAATGATTTGGTCACCAGACCACGGGCGCCGAGGGCGCGTTCCCGGCCAAATTTTTCCTTTAATTGCAGGAAGTAGGAATAGGCGCTGATCTTGGCCGGATCGTTGTCTTTATTAAACAGGGCCACCAGAACCATCAGGTCGATCAGGGGACTGATGACATTGTGGCTATAGCCGCTAATGATTTCTGTCGGGTTGAATTCTAGGTTGAGAATACGGTTACGGCGGGACTTTACGGTCTCGCAGTTGTCCAGTACGACTTCTATCTTGTTGAGAAAATCATCATCAAAGGCGTGGACGTTATGCCATTCTTTGAGTTTCTCGCGCACCACATTGAATGCTGCAGCGGACTGTTCAAATACCGTCTCCAGTTCATCTCTAAAGAGCGTGCCCTTGCTGCTGGTGAAAAGCACTGCGCAGCCGCGTTCCGCCTGCATCTGGTGTAAGGCGTCGCCAAGATAAAGAAGCGTCTTATTCATTTAAAATACAATTTAGTTATTAAATACCCATGCCCCCGATATTAGGCCAAATAACTGGCGGCTACAAGTTTTCTCGCCAAAAAACGGTTGGGCGGGGTTCGGAATAATTTTCTCTAATTGAGGTTCCTTGATAAAGGTCAAATGCAATTGACCAACTCCCTTCTAATGTTCAACCCTCATAAAAGCGTGATTATGTTTGGGATATGAAGGGATTCACAATGAATGCTTTAAATGTAACACCGGGGGAACAGAAACAAGCCTTGATCGCCAGTACACTGGCCTTTACGGTCTGTTTTGCAGTCTGGACTATTTTCTCCATTATCGGCCTTAAAATCAAAACACAGTTGGGTCTTTCCGATACCCAGTTCGGGATTCTGGTGGCGACGCCGATTCTGACGGGGTCCTTAAGCCGGATTTTTCTCGGCGTCTGGGCCGACCAATATGGTGGGCGGATTGTCTATACTTTTCAGATGGTGGTCACGGCGTTGGCGGCCTTTTTACTGACCAAGGTGTCGACCTATCCGATGTTTCTGGTGGCGGCGCTCGGGCTTGGTCTGGCGGGCGGCAGTTTTGCCGTTGGCATCGCCTTTGTGTCCACCTGGTATCAGAAAGAGCGCCAGGGTACGGCGCTTGGCATTTTTGGCATGGGTAATGTGGGGGCGGCGGTGACCAACTTTGGCGCCCCTTTCCTTCTGATCATGATGGATGGCCAGTGGCAGGGTGTGGCGCAGATCTACTCCGCGGTGTTGCTGGTGACAGCCATTCTGTATTTTCTCTTTACCAAGGACGATCCGGCGTTACGGGCCCGGCGCGAGCAAGGCATCAAGCACGCCTCTTTTCTGGAGCAGATGGAGCCGCTGAAAAATCTTCAGGTCTGGCGTTTTTCTCTCTATTATTTCTTTGTTTTCGGCGCCTTTGTCGCGCTGGCTCTGTGGCTGCCGCGCTATTATGTCGGGGCTTACGGTCTCGACCTTAAAACCGCAGGTATGCTGGCGGCGGCCTATGCGTTGCCGGGCAGTATCTTCCGGGCATTGGGCGGCTGGTTATCCGACAAGATCGGCGCCCGTCGGGTGATGTACTGGACGTTCGGTGTCTGTGTCGCCTGTACCTTCATCATGTCTTACCCTGCGACAGATTATACCGTTGCCGGTATTCAGGGGCCGATCAGTTTCAACATCACCATTCCGTTGTGGCTGTTCGTGTCACTGACCATTGTGCTGGGCTTCTTCATGTCGCTGGGCAAGGCGGCGGTCTACAAACATATTCCGGTCTATTATCCCGGTCATGTGGGGTCCGTCGGTGGCGTGGTCGGTCTGATTGGCGGCCTGGGCGGTTTCTTCCTGCCGATTACGTTCGGGGTCATGAATGATGTGATCGGGGTGTGGACAAGCTGTTTCATGCTGCTCACCGTCCTGATCGGCATCGCTCTGGTCTGGATGCATTTCGCCATCATCCGGATGAACCGTCGGGATATGCCGGACCTGAATGGGCCGCGTTATCTGCCGGAACTGGATAATATTAAATCATAAAACGGATTTAGGAAAAGGATTTAACATGGCCAAAGATATTGCACTATGGAACCCGGAAATCCCCGCAGAATGGGAAAGCCGCGGGAAAGCCATCGCCAACCGTAATCTGTGGATTTCGATCCCGAGCCTGCTCTGCGGTTTTGCGGTCTGGCTCTATTGGGGCATCATCACGGTTCAGATGCTCAATCTGGGCTTCCCCATCGCCAAGGGGGAACTGTTTACCCTGATGGCGATTGCCGGTCTGACTGGCGCGACGTTGCGCATCCCGAGTACCTTCTTCATCCGTATCGCCGGCGGGAGAAACACCATTTTCTTCACCACGGCGTTGCTGATGATCCCGGCGATCGGGACCGGCTTTGCGCTGCAGGATATTAATACACCGTTGTGGCAGTTCCAGATTCTGGCCTTCCTGTCCGGTTTTGGCGGCGGTAACTTCGCCTCCTCCATGTCCAATATCAGCTTTTTCTTTCCGAAAAAAGTTCAGGGGTATTCTCTGGGCATGAATGCCGGTCTTGGCAATTTCGGCGTGACCACCATGCAGATTCTGGTGCCATTGTTCATGACCATCGGTATCTTCGGGGGCGAGCCGATGATCCTGCAGAATACCAGCGGCACCCTGATCGGTAAAATTCCGGCGGGCACCGAAACCTATATCCAGAACGCAGGCTTTGTCTGGCTGCTGTTTCTGGTGCCACTGGCTTTTGCCGGCTGGTGGGGCATGAACAACATCACCGATGAGCATGTTTCGCCTAATGTCGGTACTCCGCTTGGCGCTTTTGCCAAAATTTCCTTCATGCTGGTTCTGGGTTTCGTTGCCGCCGCCAGTGGCTTGTGGCTGATGCTGCCGCAAACCACCAGCGGTCTGCCGACATCCGGTTTCGGCATCAGCAAATGGATCGTGCTGCCGCTGGTGATTGCTTTCACCGTCTTTCTGCTCAAACTGATCCCCGGTGAAGTGGGCAGTAACCTGAAGCGGCAATATAAAATCTTCAACAATAAACACACCTGGGCGATGACCGTCATCTATACCATGACTTTTGGATCTTTCATCGGTTTTGCGGCGGCCTTCGGTCTGTCGATCAAGGTGATCTTCGGCTTCCAGCATCTTGTGGTGGATGGCGTACTGACCCATAATACCCCCAATCCCGCTGGTCCCAGCGCCCTGATGTTCGCCTGGACAGGCCCCTTCATCGGCGCCCTGATCCGGCCGGTGGGTGGCATGATCGCCGACAAACTCGGCGGTGCGCGGGTGACACAGTATATCTCCATCGTGATGGTGGCGAGCGCTCTCGGCGTGGCCTACTTCATGAAACAGGCTTATGCCTCCGCCACGCCGCAGGAATATTTCATTCCTTTCCTGATCCTGTTCCTGATCCTCTTTGCCGCGACCGGCATTGGCAACGGCTCCACCTTCCGGACCATCGCCATGGTGTTTGACCGCGAACAGGCCGGGCCGGTTCTGGGCTGGACCTCTGCGGTGGCGGCTTACGGCGCCTTCATTATTCCAAAGGTGCTGGGCGAAGAAATCAAGGCGGCGACACCGGAGCTCGCGCTCTATGGTTTCGCGATCTTCTACGGCATTTGTATCGTGATTAACTGGTGGTTTTACCTGCGCCCCGGCGCTTATGTGAAAAACCCTTGAATGTAACAACAGGGGCGTCTGGACAGGGTGGAACAGTTCAGACGCTCCGGCACTTATCAGAATTTTAGAGGAGCTAAATATGAGCCATTTTCTGGATAAAATGACTTTTCTGACCAGAGAAAAGCCGGAAACATTTTCCGACGGCCATGGGATCACAACAGAAGAGGACCGCAGTTGGGAGCGGGCTTATCGGGGACGCTGGTCCCATGATAAGATCGTGCGCTCCACCCATGGGGTGAACTGCACCGGCTCCTGTAGCTGGAAGATCTACGTCAAGGGCGGCCTGGTCACCTGGGAAACCCAGCAGACCGATTACCCCCGCACCCGCAATGATCTGCCGAACCATGAGCCGCGCGGCTGCGCCCGTGGCGCCAGTTACAGCTGGTATCTCTATAGCTCCGCCCGTCTCAAGCACCCGATGATCCGCAGCCGCCTGTTGAAAATGTGGCGCGAGACAAAAAATGTCTATTCCGATCCGGTGCTGGCCTGGGCCAATATCGTGGAGAATAAGGAAAAGGCCAATTCTTACAAACAGGTGCGCGGCCTTGGTGGGCTGGTGCGCGCCGACTGGGACGAGGTCAACGAGATCATCGCCGCCGCCAATATCTATACCGCCAAAACCTACGGCCCGGACCGGGTGATCGGCTTTTCGCCCATTCCCGCCATGTCCATGGTGTCTTATGCCGCGGGCTCCCGCTATCTGTCGCTGATCGGCGGCACCTGCATGAGCTTCTATGACTGGTATTGCGATTTGCCGCCGGCCTCACCACAGGTTTGGGGCGAGCAGACCGACGTGCCGGAAAGCGCCGACTGGTATAACAGTTCCTATATCATGGCCTGGGGCTCCAACGTGCCGCAGACCCGGACGCCGGACGCCCATTTCTTCACCGAAGTGCGCTATAAAGGCACCAAGACCGTCGCCGTGACGCCGGACTATAGTGAAGTGGCGAAGCTCAGCGACATATGGCTTAACCCGCGTCAGGGCACCGACGCCGCCATGGCGATGGCCATGGGTCATGTGATCCTGAAAGAATTCCATGTGGATCGTCAAAGTGATTATTTTGACGATTACACCCGGCTCTATTCCGATATGCCGATGCTGGTGCAGATTGACGAGCAGGACGGCACCTATGTCGCCGGCCGCACCCTGCGGGCTTCCGATTTTGAAGACAATCTGGGGTATAAAAATAATCCCGAGTGGAAGACAGCCATGATTGACGCCAATACGGACGAGGTCGTGGTGCCAAACGGCACGATCGGTTCCCGCTGGGGCGAAGAAGGCAAATGGAATCTGGAATCCAAGGACCTGAAAGACGGCAATGAAATCTGGCCGTTGAAATCCCTGGTCAAGAAACATGATGAAGTCCTGTCCGTCGCCTTCCCGTATTTTGGCAATCTGGAACATGAACAGCCGATTTTCCAGGCGACAGATCATGACAGTATCCTGCATCATAATATTCCGGTGCGGAAAATCAAAACCCGCGACGGCGATAAATATGTCGCCACCGTGTATGATCTGATGATCGCCAATTATGGCGTCGACAGTGGCCTCGGCGGCGATAATGTCGCGCAAAGCTATGATGACGACAAACCCTACACCCCGGCCTGGCAGGAAAAAATCACCGGCGTGTCCCGTGAAAAAGTGATCAAGGTCGCCCGTGAATTCGCCGACAATGCCGACAAGACCCGGGGCCGGTCGATGATCATCATCGGGGCCGCCATGAATCACTGGTATCACATGGATATGAACTATCGTGGTGTGATCAATATGCTGGTGATGTGTGGCTGTATCGGTAAATCCGGCGGCGGTTGGGCTCATTATGTTGGTCAGGAAAAACTGCGGCCGCAAACCGGTTGGCAGCCACTGGCCTTCGCGCTCGACTGGCACCGTCCGCCGCGGCATATGAATTCCACCAGTTTCTTCTATAATCACGCCAACCAGTGGCGCTATGAGAAACTCGGGGTTGATGAAATTCTCTCGCCGCTGGCCGACAAGAAGAAATGGGAAGATTATTCCCTGATCGACTGTAATGTGCGGTCAGAACGCATGGGCTGGTTGCCTTCCGCACCGCAATTGCAGGAAAATCCGCTGGAAATAACCAAAAAAGCCAAGGAGGCCGGTAAATCTACCGCAGACTATATCGCCGGCCGTCTGAAAGATGGTTCGCTGCAAATGTCCTGTGAAGATCCGGATGATCCGCGCAACTTCCCGCGCAACATGTTCATCTGGCGCTCCAATATTCTGGGGTCCAGCGGCAAAGGTCATGAATATATGCTCAAGCATCTGCTCGGCACCCAGAACGGGGTTTTGGGCAAGGATATTGGCGAACGCGGCGGCAAACGCCCGAGCGAAGTTGCCTGGCATGAGACGGCGCCGGAAGGCAAGCTTGATCTGGTGGTGACCCTCGATTTCCGCATGTCCACCACCTGCCTTTATTCTGATATCGTGTTGCCATCAGCAACCTGGTATGAGAAGAACGACCTCAATACCTCCGATATGCATCCCTTCATTCATCCGCTCAGTCGGGCGGTGGACCCGGCGTGGGAAAGCCGCAGCGACTGGGATATCTATAAGGGATTCGCCAAGAAATTCTCCGAACTGTGTCCGGGGCATCTGGGCGAAGAAACCGATGTGGTGGCCCTGCCGATCCTGCATGACACCCCGGCCGAACTGGCCCAGGGGCTGGATGTCAAGGAGTGGAAGAAGGGCGAGGTTGACCCGATCCCGGGCAAAACCATGCCGTCTTACATTGATGTGGTGCGCAATTATCCGGATACTTACAAGAAGTTCACCGCCCTGGGTCCTCTGATGACCAAGATCGGCAACGGTGGTAAAGGCATCAGCTGGAATACCGAACCCGAGTATAAATTCCTCGGCGAGCTAAACCGGGTGGTGACGGACCATGGTGTCTCGAAGGGGCTGCCGCGTATTGAAACCGATATTGATGCGACGGAAGTGATCCTGTCACTGGCGCCGGAAACCAATGGTCAGGTGGCGGTGAAGGCCTGGGGGGCGCTGGAAAAAATCACCGGCCGCAATCACAAGCATCTGGCCCTGCCGAAAGAGGATGAAAAAATCCGCTTCCGGGACATTCAGGCCCAGCCGCGCAAGATCATTTCTTCCCCGACCTGGTCAGGGTTGGAAGATGAGCATGTGAGCTATAACGCCGGTTACACCAATGTCCATGAACTGATCCCCTGGCGGACGCTCACCGGGCGTCAGCAATTCTATCAGGATCATGCCTGGATGCGCGATTTTGGTGAAGGTTTCTGTGTCTATAAACCGCCAATCAACACCAAAACCACCAAACCGGTGATTGACAGCAAGGGCAACGGCAATCCGCAGATCGCGCTCAACTGGATCACCCCGCATCAGAAATGGGGCATTCACAGCACCTATTCTGAAAATCTGCTGATGCAGACTTTGTCCCGCGGCGGCCCGATCGTCTGGATCAGTGAAGTCGACGCCCAGAAAATGGGGGTCGAGGACAACGACTGGATTGAGCTCTATAACGTTAATGGCGCCATTGCCTGTCGGGCCGTGGTCTCGCAGCGGGTGAATGAGGGCATGTGTATGATGTATCACGCCCAGGAGAAGATCATCAACACGCCCGGATCAGAAACCACCGGCAAGCGCGGCGGCATTCATAACTCGGTCACCCGGGCGGTGGTCAAGCCGACCCATATGATCGGCGGGTACGCCCAGCTGTCTTACGGTTTTAACTATTACGGCACCGTGGGATCAAACCGCGATGAATTTGTCATCTGTCGCAAGATGGATAAGGTCGATTGGATGGATGAACCTGCAGATGGCGTTTCCGGCAATTTGAATCATGAGGAGTTAGCATAATGAAGATTCGTGCTCAAATTGGAATGGTCCTCAATCTGGACAAATGCATTGGCTGTCACACCTGTTCGGTGACCTGCAAGAACGTCTGGACCTCGCGTCAGGGCGTGGAATACGCCTGGTTCAATAACGTGGAAACCAAGCCAGGGGTTGGTTATCCCCGCGACTGGGAAAACCAGACCAAATGGAACGGCGGCTGGACCCGGCTCGGGAATGGCAAGCTGCAGCCGCGCATCGGCGGTAAATTCCGGGTGCTGGCGAAGCTGTTCGCCAACCCGGACCTGCCGGAAATTGACGATTATTACGAGCCCTTCACCTTTGAATATGAACGGCTGCAGAAATCGCCCGAAGTGCATACCCCGCCGACGGCCCGGGCTCATTCGGCGATCACCGGCGCGGTGATGGAGAAGGTCGAATGGGGTCCCAACTGGGAAGAAATCCTTGGCGGCGAATTTTCCAAACGCTCTCAGGATTACAACTTCGCCCAGATGGAAAAGGAAATTTACGGCCAGTTCGAAAATACATTCATGATGTATTTGCCGCGGCTGTGCGAACATTGCCTGAACCCGACCTGTGCGGCGGCCTGTCCCAGTGGCGCGATCTATAAACGCGAAGAAGATGGCGTGGTGTTGATCGATCAGGAAAAATGTCGCGGCTGGCGCATGTGCGTCAGTGGGTGCCCTTATAAAAAGATTTACTTCAACTGGGAAAGTGGCAAGTCCGAGAAATGCACCCTGTGTTATCCGCGTCTGGAAGCCGGGGACCCGACGGTCTGTTCCGAAACCTGTGTCGGCCGCATTCGTTACCTCGGTGTGTTGCTGTATGATGCGGATCGCATCGCCGAGGCGGCGTCTGAAGAAGATGTCGAGGACCTTTATCAGGCTCAGTGCGATATCTTCATGAACCCCCATGATCCGGAGGTCATCAAGCAGGCCAAGAAAGACGGCATTCCCGACAGCTGGATGGAAGCGGCGCGGAATTCCCCGGTCTATAAAATGGCCATGGAATGGAAAGTGGCGTTTCCGCTGCATCCGGAATATCGCACCCTGCCAATGGTGTGGTATATTCCGCCGCTCTCCCCGATCCAGTCCGCCATGGAAGACGGACGGCTTGAGAAAAGCGGTGTCATTCCTGATGTCAACGATCTGCGTATTCCGGTGAAATATCTCGCCAATATGCTGACCGGCGGCAAGGAACAACCGGTGGTCGAGGCCTTGGAGCGTATGCTGGCCATGCGCGAATATATGCGCGGCAAGACCGTTGAGGGGGTCAGCAACAACGAGATCCTTGACCGGGTGGGGCTTGACGAAGTTACCCTCGACGACATGTACCGTATCATGGCGCTGGCCAATTATGAAGACCGCTACGTCATTCCGACAAATCATCGGGAATATGCCGGCGAGACCCCGTTTGATAACGAGATCGCCTTTGAACAGCGTTCAAGTTGTGGCTTTAGCTTCGGCAATGGCTGTGGTGACGGGGGTCAGACCCGACCTAATCTGTTTGGCGGCTCAACCCATAAAAACACCATGTCGGGCAAAGTAAGGAGCAAATCATGAAGACCTTTAAAATTTTAGGGCTGCTTCTGGCCTACCCCAAACCGGAAATCATTGATCATCTGGACGAAATGATCGCGGTTCTGGCGCAGGAAAACCTGCTGCCGAAACGGGCGTTGAAGAAGGTAACGGCCTTTGCGAGGTCCCTTCAGGGGCGGGATATCTATGAAATCCAGGAAGACTATGTCGAATTGTTCGACCGGGGGCGGGCCCATTGCCTGCATCTGTTTGAACATATTCACGGCGAAAGCCGCGACCGGGGCCAAGCGATGGTCAATCTGGTCGAGGCCTACGGGGAAAAAGGTTTTTACATCACCCCGGGCGAATTGCCTGACTATCTGCCGCTGTTTCTCGAGTTTTTGTCCCATTGTCCGGCAGAGGAGGCGACGGAGCTGCTCGGCGATCCGATCAATGTGATCGGCGCCATCGGCATCAAGCTGAAAAAACGTAAAGCCCCCTATGCGGTGATTTTCGAGGCGCTGGAATCTCTGTCCCGCGTTAAACCCGACGCGGCGATGATGGCCGAAGCCAAGGCCGCGCCGGTGGAAGAACTGACGGCGGAAGACATCGACAAGGACTGGGAAGAGGCGGCGGCTTTTGACAATACTGACGTTACCGGTGATGATTGCAACAGCTGTTCCGCTTTCCCCAACGCGGCCGAGGCCCTGAAGGAATTCACCGATCCGGCACCGCTACATTTAAATGGAGGTCAGTGACATGCCAGAATCCATCACACTTTTTCTTAATCACCTGATCTTCGGAATCTATCCGTATCTTGCCGTTCTGGTGATGGTGCTGGGCTCGATCCTGCGCTATGACCGGGATCAATACAGCTGGAAAGCCGGCTCGAGCCAGATCTTGCGCTCGAAAGGCATGCGGTTGGGCAGCAATCTGTTCCATATCGGCATTATTCTGCTGTTCTTCACCCATCTGGTGGGGCTGTTAACGCCGGAATCCGTTTATCACTATGTCATCACCACCGAGGCCAAACAGATTATGGCGATGGTTGGTGGCGGTATATTGGGCGGCATCTGTTTTATCGGCCTGACGATCCTTCTGGTGCGGCGCATGACTGATCCGCGCATCCGGGCGACCAGCAAGTTCTCCGATATTCTGCTGCTGTGGCTGCTGTATATTCAGCTGATCTTAGGGTTGATTTCAATCTTCTATTCGGCACAGCATCTGGATGGCTCTTCCATGGTGGCGCTTGGCAACTGGGCCCAGCATATCGCGACTTTCCGTAGCGGAGCCGCCGATTTCATTCTGCATGAGCCCTGGGTGTTCAAGGCGCATATCTTCCTGGGCCTGACCATCTTTCTGATCTTCCCCTTCACCCGTCTGGTGCATATGCTCAGCGTGCCGGTGAAATATATCTTCCGGTCAGGCTATCAAATTGTCCGTAAAAGAGGAAAGGGCTTCTGATGCCGGTATTCGTCAATAAATATGAAATCAGTGATGACGCCGTCCACACCGAGATGGTGCACCATCCGGCCCCGGATCTGGCGGCGGCGCGGCTTGATGCGGCGCGGGCGCTGGTGGTCAAACGGCTGCTGCTCGAAGAAGCGGCGGCTGAGGATATGGTCAGCGCCAAGGATATCGACGATCTGCCGGAAGAAAAGGTGGAAGTCGTGATCCGTGCGTTGCTCGACAGCGTGATCACCACGCCCGAGGCCGATGAAGAAACCTGCAGGCGCTATTATGATCAGCATCAGCTGCGCTTTGTCGACAAAACCACGGAAAAAATTCTGCCCTATGATCTGGTGCGGGCCCATATCGTACAGTATCTGGAGGACAAGGCCTATCATTCGGCGTTTAACGCCTACCTTGACAAGCTGATGGCCTGCGCCAAGATTGTCGGCCTGGCGGCCTGATGGGTCTTTAAAATGACTGACCTCTAAAATGACAAAGGCCCGGCAGAAATGCCGGGCCTTGTTTTTCCTTGCTTTGCGCCGGAGCACGCGGCAGGTTATCTGACAAACAGAAGAAAAACAGGGAGGGAGTTATGAACTATCCTATAAAATCTGGTCGGATATTGCTCCGGCCAATGGCGGTTTCTGATGCACCTCGGGTTTACGCCTACCGCAATGAACCCGCCGTCGCACGCTTTCAGGGTTGGACGCCGGAAACAGTGACGGAAGTGGAAGATCACGCGCTTAATATGCAAGCCTGGGGGAATGATATAGCTGGGCGCTGTATCCAGTTGGTGATCGAGCAGCAGGAAAATTTGGCTATTGGGGTGATGGGGGATATGGCTTTTAGTCTCGATACCGAGACCAAGGCTCAGGCGGAACTGGGTATTGCGGTTGATCCGGCCTTTCAGAAACAGGGATTCGCCCATGAAGCGGTGACCGGTCTTGTATCAGCGTTGTTTGATCAGCTGAAACTCCACAGAATTCATGTGTCTATTGATCCGGCTAACAGGGCGTCACGAATGTTGTTTGAACGCGTTGGGTTTCGTCTTGAAGGTCACTTGCGCAAAAGCGTTTATTTTAAAGGTGCATGGTGTGATGACATCGTTATGGCGGTGTTGGGGGAAGAATGGGGGGAGTGATCCGGGAGCAGTTGGGGCGTGGCTTCTAGTGTTCCTTCTAAAATGACAAAGGCCCGGCAGAAATGCCGGGCCTTTTACTTATGGGGTCTTCTGGTCGCGGTTTATTCCGCCGCGAGGTTCCGCAAGACATAATGCAGGATGCCGCCGTTGTTGAAGTAGGTTACTTCATTGGCGGTATCGATGCGGCAGAGTACGGTGATTTCTTTGGTGGACCCGTCTTCGAAGGTCACTTTCACCTGTACATCCTGACGCGGGCTGATGCCGCCGGAGACGCCGGTGATGTCAAATGTTTCCGTGCCCTTCAGGCCGAGGGTCTGACGGTTGTCGCCGTCCTTGAACTGCAAGGGCAGAACGCCCATGCCGACCAGGTTTGAGCGGTGAATACGCTCAAAGCTTTCCACCAGAACGGCTTTGACGCCAAGCAGATTGGTGCCCTTGGCGGCCCAGTCCCGGCTTGACCCGGTGCCGTATTCCTTGCCGCCAACCACCACCAGCGGTGTGCCGGCGTCCTGATAGCGCATGGAAGCATCAAAAATGCTGGTCACGTCGCCGGACGGATAATGAGTTGTCCAGCCGCCTTCTGTACCCGGCGCCATTTCGTTGCGCAGACGCACATTGGCGAAGGTGCCGCGCATCATGACTTCATGGTTGCCGCGACGGGAGCCGTAGCTGTTGAAGTCTTTGCGTTCCACGCCATGCTCGGTGAGATATTCACCGGCCGGGCTGTCGGCCTTGATGGCGCCCGCCGGAGAAATATGATCGGTGGTGATGCTGTCACCCAGCAGCGCCAGAAGACGCGCGCCCTGAATATCCCCCGCGGCGGCGCCGGCGGTTTTGCTCATGCCCTGGAAGTAAGGCGGATGCTGGATATAGGTGCTGTTGGCGTCCCAATTATAGGTTTTGCTGTCGTCGACCTTGATCTTCTGCCACTGTTCGGTGCCGGCAAAGACGTTGGCGTAACGTTCAACAAACATGTCACGGTTCAGGAAGGCCATGGCTTCTGCAACTTCCGCATTGCTTGGCCAGATGTCTTTCAGATAAACATCATTGCCGTTTTTGTCCTGGGCGATGACATCTTTGGTGATGTCGATCTGCATGGACCCGGCGATGGCGTAGGCCACAACCAGCGGCGGTGAGGCGAGATAAGAGGCTTTCAGGTCCTGAGACACGCGGCCTTCAAAGTTGCGGTTGCCGGACAGGACAGAGGCGCAAATCATATCATTGTCATTGATGGTGTTGCGTAGCGGATCGGCCAGCGGGCCGGAATTGCCGATACAGGTGGTGCAGCCATAGCCGACCAGATCAAAACCGATGGCATCCAGATGCGGTGTCAGGCCGGCTTTATTCAGATAGTCGGTGACCACCTGAGAGCCAGGGGCGAGAGATGTCTTTACCCACGGCTTGCTGTTGAGGCCAAGTTCATTGGCTTTCTTCGCCACCAGACCGGCCGCCATCATCACGCCCGGATTGGAGGTGTTAGTGCAGCTGGTGATCGCCGCAATCATGACGTCGCCGTTGCTGATCTTGTAATCAGCGCCTTCGACGGCATATTCTGTTTTCTGATCGGCCGCTTTGCCGCGGGTTTCCAGCAGTTCTGTGAAAGAGTTGGCGGCATTGCTGAGCACAACCCGGTCCTGGGGACGGCTTGGGCCGGCAAGACTTGGCTCAACCGTACTGATGTCAAGATGCAGGGTATCGGTGAAAACCGGATCGGGGCTGGTGCTGTCGCGCCACATGCCCTGTTCCTTGGCATAGGCCTCGACGAGAGCGACGGTTTCGGCATCGCGTCCGGAAAAGGTCAGATATTCCAGCGTCTGGGCTGAAACCGGGAAGAAGCCGCATGTCGCGCCATATTCCGGCGCCATATTGGCCAGCGTCGCCTGATCAGCGAGGGTCATGCTGTCGAGCCCGTCGCCGTAAAATTCTACGAATTTGCCGACCACGCCTTTTTCGCGCAACATCTGTACAACCGTCAGCACCAGATCGGTGGCGGTGATGCCTTCCTTCATGGCGCCGGTAAGTTTGAAGCCAACGACTTCAGGGATCAGCATGGACACCGGTTGACCGAGCATGGCGGCTTCGGCTTCGATGCCGCCGACGCCCCAACCAAGCACGGCAAGGCCGTTGATCATGGTGGTGTGGCTGTCGGTGCCGACACAGGTGTCAGGGTAGGCGATTGTCTTGCCGTCGATATCGGCGGTCCATACGGTCTTGGCGATATATTCCAGATTGACCTGATGGCAAATGCCGGTCCCGGGCGGGACGGCGGAGAAATTGTCGAAGCTGCCCTGGCCCCATTTCAGGAACTGGTAGCGTTCGTTATTGCGTTCCATCTCCAGATCGACATTGCGCTGGAAGGCTTTGTTGTCGCCGAAGTTATCGACCATGACACTATGGTCAATCACCAGGTCAACAGGGGACAGCGGGTTAATCTTTTGCGGGTCACCGCCCATGTCGGCCATGGCGTTGCGCATCGCGGCCAGATCAACGACGGCTGGTACGCCGGTGAAATCCTGCATCAGAACGCGGGCCGGACGATACTGTATTTCCCGGGCTTCCTTGCCGAGGTTTTTCTGCCAGTCTACAATTGACTGAACGTCATCGGTGGTCACTGTGACCCCATCTTCATAACGCAGGAGGTTTTCCAGAAGCACCTTAATGGTGTAAGGCAGACGCGATACGTCACCGAGTTTTTCTGTTGCTGCTTTCAGGGAGTAATAATCATACTCTTTACCGCCCACATTGAGCGTCCGGCGGGTGTTGAGGGTATCTTGACCTACAGTAGCCACGGGTGAATCTCCTTTGAATTTAGATGTGTAAAGGCTGTTGACAGGCGCAGGATGTGCCGATTGGGTTCGGCATGTCAGCTGGCTTGTGCGGAAACTTAGGTGCTTTTTGCACTAAAATTCGGCTTTTCTCAAGCGAAAATGCGTATCTGAGAGCGGTTCTTAACAAGTGCTGGTCCCGCGAAGGGTGAAAAAATGTTGCATCGCATCATTTAGGCCAAGAGAAACCGTTAGTCTTGGGCCCTTGCCCGTTTCGCCGTCCGGAAGGCCGTTGGTAGTAAAATGACGCCTGGAACATCCGGCCTTGATCAGAGAGGGCTGGATCACAGCCGGGTTAAATATGATAAATAAGATGTATCGAATATAATTAATTGTTAATATTTCTCGCCTATAAGATGTAAATCTACCAAGTCAGTTGCGTATCACTTATGAAGTAGTAACAAAGGATATCCTTCAAATAAGTTTTGTTGATTTGAACCTGTAAGGAATACACAAGATATGAATAACTATGCGGTTGGCAGAAAATTATCCGGGGGTCAGATAATGACCCTGATTTTCATTGCTTTTGGGGCGAACACGTTACTCATGGCCGTGGTCTTATTGTTTGAGAACGCCTTTTTATCCACCGCGTTTTTGTTGCCGGTGTTGATCAGTGGCGGGATCACGGCGTCGGCTTTCCTTGTCTGGCGTCGGCTTCATCCTTTGATTGTCCATATCGAAGACGGCGGGAATGATCAGACGGCGGAGATAGAAAATCTCCGCGCGTTGCTTGAACTTGAACAGGCCAGTTTGAAGGAACAAAAACAGGAATTTCGTCAGGTGGCCATGAGAGCGTCCCTGGCGGACGAGATTCAGCATCAGGTTCAGGATGAAATGGATTTTCTGAAGGATTTTGCCGGACAGACCAAAACCAGCCTGTTTAAAATGGCGGATTCTATTGATATCGAGCTGCAGGAAAATATTGAAAATATTACCAGTCATGCGGAAAAGGCCAATGCGATTGCGGCGCAACTGACCGATTCCGCCCGTACCGTGGGGGACAAATCGGACTCCGTGGCCGCGGGGGCGGCCCAGGCGCTGGACAATACCACCAATGTACAGAAATCTACCGAAAACCTGCAAACAGCGGTGGATACCATTACCCGGCAAATGGAACAATCGACGGAACTGACGCAGGAGGCGGTTACGATCAGTGACGAAACCCAGAAGACCATCGGTGGCCTGGAAGAGGCGGCGCAGGGAATCGGGGAAATCATCGGCCTGATCAGTAATATTGCCAACCAAACCAATCTATTGGCTCTGAACGCCACCATTGAAGCCGCCCGGGCGGGGGAAGCCGGCAAAGGTTTCGCGGTGGTGGCTTCTGAAGTCAAGGGTCTGGCGAGCCAGACCACACAGTCCATTGGCGATATTACGGAGCATGTGGAAGGCATCCAGATGAAGGTGGCCGCGGCAGTCAAGGATATTGATCGCATCAAGCGCAGCATTGACAAGGTTCAGGCCTCGTCCGATGTGATCCGTGAAGAAGTCACCCGGCAGAGGGCGGCGACACGAGACATTGCCGACAGTGCCGATCGGGCCCAGTCCAGTGTACAAATGGTGACAATGGGCGCCCGCGATATTTCGACAGTCGCCAGCGGCAATGCGACCATCGTCAAGGAAATTAACGATATTTCAGAAGAACTGGCCAGGCATGTTCAATTGATCCGCAAAAATATGATGGATATTGTCAATTGCGCCCTGGTCGAGAATGACCGCCGCAATACCGAACGCCATCACACCTCGTCGACGTCAACCATTATCATGGAAGGCCACGAGAACAGCATGACGGTTCAGGTTGTTGATTACTCTATGGGCGGATTGCAGATCCGGGTGATCGACCCGATGCCACCGAAGAGTTGTATGAAAGGGCGGATTATGGCCGGGGGCGCCGAAACCGAAATCAATTTTGAAGTGCGCAGTGTGCATGATGACATTCTGCATGTTGAATTCAATGATGATGTGGAGTTGATCCGTTTGTATAATGTTTACCTTAAAGCCAAGATGCCGGATGCCGAGGACACTGATGTCATGGAAGAGGTCGAGTTGTTTGGCTAAGGAGGCGACTGCTGTGGGCTGGAAATGCGGCAAGTGTGCCGCATTTTGCCTGCAAAAGACCTTAGTTTCGGCATAGTGAGACCTTAATGGCTTTCTATATTCCTATTGTAGACGAAAACGATAGGAGACATATCCATGAGACAGAGATTACATACCACCGTTCTGGCGAGACAATCTGGTTCGCAGGTCTGGCAGGGCTTTCCCTGGTCAAAGGTTATGCTGTCGTTTTTCATGACCAGCAGCTTTCTGATTTTTGCAACCCTGGGCGCCAACTCGGCGGAAACCGGCGTTACCTGGACCGACCATGTCAGTGAAATTCTGGCGGGAACCGCGGTGTTCAGTCTGGCGGCCATTCTTCTGCTGTCCGCCGGGCGATTGTTGCCGAAAAATTTTTAATATCGACTTCCTACGAGACTGATTTCCTCCAGGACCACCCTGTCCTCACCTTTCAGAGTCCTGGAGGGACCTGCTTCCGGCTAAAAAAGAGCTTATCCCGATCAGCTTTTGTCCGGAAGCAGGTATTTTTTTGTCCGCATCTGCCCGGCAAAGGTGATCTCGGTCTTTTTTAATTGTGCCGGGAATGCTATAGCTTGCTGAAATAACAAATGGATTTTTTCAGTGAACCAGATGATTCGGGGACGGAACCTGACCTGTATTCGGGGAGATCGGCCCATATTTTCCGACCTTGCCTTTGATCTTGCACCAGGGCAGGCGGTGATTTTGCAGGGCGCCAATGGCTCGGGCAAATCAAGCCTGATGAAAATTATTGCCGGTTTGTTGAAGGCCGAGAGGGGCGAGATTCTGGCCGGCGAGGAAAATATTCTCGGGGATCGGGACTGGACCAGCCGCAACCTGTGTTATCTTGCCCACAAAAATGGCCTGAAGCCGGAATTGACCGTCGGCGAAAATCTGGATTTCTGGGCGCGGATGGAAAATCACAATGGTGATATTCGCGCAGAAGCCGCGAAAATCGGCATTGATCACTGTCTCGACCTTCCCGTAAGCTATCTGTCCTCCGGGCAGGGCCGCCGGGCGGCGCTGACGCGGGTGTTGTGTCATCCCGGACAGATCTGGTTGCTGGATGAACCGGCGGTTGGTCTGGATGCGGCCGGGGTGGATATGCTGGCCGGCCTGATGGCGGGACACCTGAGCCGCGGTGGATCAATTCTCGCCGCCACCCATATTGATCTTCATTTACCGCCGGCATGTTGCCAAACCCTGCAGATGGCTGATTTTTCCTATAAGGCGACACGGGAACCTCTGGGGGATTTGGTATGGTGAAATTGCTGTGGCTGATTATCACCCGCGATGTGCGGTTGTCGGTGCGCCACGGCAGCGCCACGACCATGGTTCTGGGATTTTTCGTGATTGTGGTGACCCTGTTTCCCTTTGCCATCGGGCCGGAACAAAATATTCTTGAGCGGATTTCCGTCGGTGTGATCTGGGTGGCGGCGCTGCTGTCCTGTCTTTTGTCGCTCGACCGGATGTTTCAGACCGATTACGAAGACGGGTCCCTGGACCAGTTTCTGCTGAGCCCGGTCCCGCTGGAGGCGGTGGTGGTGGCCAAATGTATTGCCCATTGGCTGTCAACGGCGGTGCCTTTGATTCTGCTGACGCCGGTTTTGGGGGTGATGATGAATTTGCCGGAAGAGGGCTTCTTGCCGTTGCTCGGGGTGATGCTGCTCGGCACGCCGGCGTTAAGCTTTATCGGCGGCATCGGCGCGGCGTTGACGGTGACGTTGCGGCG
>TARA_R110002096_G_scaffold315899_1_pt1 | contig 22366 bp, 11 predicted proteins | sample TARA_R110002096 | Tara Oceans TARA_R110002096 (sample SAMEA4397295) | marine metagenome | biome: Polar Biome; feature: [DCM] deep chlorophyll maximum layer (ENVO:01000326); material: water (ENVO:00002006), including particulate matter (ENVO:01000060) such as... | depth 35 m
GCTATTAGAGTTGGTCAAACAATTATGATATCTGATGAGACTGCATTATCTACATTAAGCAATAAAGCAATTGTAACAGCGGTAGCTACAACAGCAGATACAGGTACTTACGCAGTTACTGTAGCATACTACGACCAAGCAGGTCAGTCTATGGTTGCAGCAGCTAATTGTACTATATTCATTTATGGTTCTGAGTTTAAAAAAGGAACTGATGGAATGCAAGGGTCTATTGAGGCTCAAGATTTCATTTTTGACAACAGCCCAATCATCATTAAAGATACTTACACTATCAATGGTTCTGATATGGCTCAAGTTGGATGGATTGAAGTAGCTACTGAGAATGGAGGAACAGGGTACTTATGGTACTTAAAATCTAAGCATGAGACAAGACTTCGTTTTGAAGACTATCTTGAGACTTCTATGGTTGAGGCAGTTCCAGCTACAGTTGGTGGTACTGGTTCTGGTGCAGCAACAGCAGGATTTAAGGGTTCTGATGGAGTATTGTACTCAGTAAATAACAGAGGAAATGTTTGGTCTGGAGGTAATCCAGTTACTCTTGCAGGATTTGATGCTGTAGTTCAACGATTAGACAAGCAAGGAGCTATTGAAGAAAATGTTATTTTCGCTAACAGACAGTTCACTTTCGATATTGATGACATGTTAGCAGAACAATCTTCTAACGCTGCAGGTGGAGTTTCTTATGGTTTATTTGACAATGATAAAGATATGTCATTAAACTTAGGATTTACAGGATTCCGTAGAGGTTATGACTTTTACAAGTCTGACTGGAAATACTTGAATGACGCTACAATGAGAGGTGGTTTAACAGGAGGAGCAGTTAACGGGCTTTTAGTTCCAGCTGGTTCAACTACTGTATACGACCAAGTATTAGGAAAGAACGCTAAGAGACCATTCTTACATGTAAGATACAGAGCTTCTGAGGCTGAAGACAGACGTTATAAGACTTGGGTGACTGGTGGTGCAGGTGGCGCTAAAACTTCTTCTGTAGATGCAATGACTGTAGACTTCTTATCTGAAAGATGTGTATGTACTTTAGGTGCAAATAACTTCTTCTTATTTAAGGACTAGTAAATAATAACCATTAGGGGAGGAAAAATCCTCCCCTTTTTTTAACTTTAATTAAATTATATAAAATGAAAAAAACAAGCAACGCTGTTTCAAAACAGTACAGATTAAAAGGTGGGGTTTCTCCGTTATCATTCATGTTAGCGTCCAGCCACAACAAAAGATCATCATTACTTCATTTTGATGAAGAGAAAAAAATTAACAGACCACTTCGTTATGCAAGAAACCAGAAAAGCCCATTTGAGGATGAGCAGGATGGAAATGCTATTTTAGAGCCTATCATTTTCGAGGATGGGTTTTTACTTGTAGATAGATCCAATCAAATTCTTCAAGAATTCTTATCTTATCATCCAGGTAACGGAATGATATTTGAAGAGATAGATAGCAAAAGAGATGCAGCTAAACAATTGAAAGTTGAAAACTTAGCATTAGATGCTCAGGTTTTAGCAAGAGATTTAGATATGGCAATGCTTGAAACTATATCAAGAGTTCTTTTAGGGGCTAATGCAGATACAATGAGCACGCAAGAGCTAAAAAGAGATATATTAGTTTTCTCAAGAAATAATCCTGAAGAATTCATGGATATTATAAATGACCCTTCATTAAAAGTATATGACAATGTAGCTCAGTTTTTCGGAACTTCATTACTTGTAAGGAAAAATAACAATAGAGACATCTACTTTAACTTAGTTAAAAACAAAACTAAAATGTTAACAGTACCCTTTGGAGAGGACCACAAAGATATTGCGTCTTCTTACTTTCAAACAGATGACGGTATAGAAACATATAAACTATTGACTACAGCTTTAGATAGTAAAAAATAATTTCTTATCACATACATTAAGAGAGGTCTACAAATAAAGTGGGCCTCTTTTTTTTTTCTTATCTTTGTAAAAATGTTTAAATAATATGGCGGCATCAATAAACGAAGTAAGAAATACTGTATTAGCGATAGCGAATAAAAATAACTATGGGTATATTTCCCCACAAGATTTTAATCTTTATGCAAAACAGGCTCAAATGGATATGTTCGAGGATTACTTTTATTCATATAATAATTGGATTAATAAACAGAACAATAGGTCGTCAGGGACTGGGTATGCGGATATAACAAAGGGATTGGTTGAGGTGATAGATGGTTTCTCTACTCAAGTTTTTTTAGGTCAAGCAAATGCTAATACATTTAATTTACCTAACGATTATTATTTAATTAATAAATTATTTTATTATTCCACTCCTTTATTTACAGGAACTACAACAGCGGCTGTTGCCAATCAATTAGTAGACGCTGCAGCAGTAGGATGGACTACAATACCAGCATCAGCTCCGACACCAAAAATTGGTGCAATAGTAGTAAATACAACTACCTTGAATCAAGCCTATATTACTGAGGTTGTGAGTTCTACAGAGGTTACTTTAAGTTCAGATATCTTTAATTCGGTAGGTGCTAGTTATATTATATATTCCAATACTAATACTAAAGAAGTGGAGCGAGTAAGTCAGAATAAAATATTCCTTTTAACTAACTCCATGTTAACGGCTCCAACTAAATCATATCCAGCTTATGTGTTGGATGGAAATGTAGTTACGGTGTATCCGAGCTCAATACTAAATGTAGGGGATGTACAGGCTCAATACGTTAGATATCCAGCTGCTCCTAAATGGACATGGATGAATTTAGGATTAGGAGAACCACAATTTGACCCGAATCAATCTGACTTCCAGGAGTTTGAATTACCAAATTCTGACGAACCCTCATTGATAGCAAAGATATGCCAGTATGTAGGTATAGAAATTAGAGAGGCTGACGTTTATAATTTTGGAGCAAGTGAAGAGGGTAACGACACACAAGAAACAAGTTAATTATGGCATACATTACAGATTATCAGTACTATGAGAATAGTCAAAATACACCTACAGATGCAAACTGGGGTTCTTATCAATATGTTACGTTAGAAAATATTGTCAATAACTTTATGTTAATGTATCAGGGGAATAATGAGATTATAAACAATATAAATCGTTATCAAGTTTTATTTCATGCAAAGAGGGGTGTGCAGGAATTAAATTACGATGCGATGAAGGAGGTAAAAATATTAGAATTAAAAGTTTGTGATCAGTTAAGATTTATTCTACCACAAGATTATGTTAATTGGGTGAGGATTTCGGAAATGAGAGATGGTATGCTATTCCCTTTAACTGAAAATATTCAAACTAATTGGAGTGGAGCGTACTTGCAGGATAATGACTGTAAGATATTATTTGATGTAGATGGTAATGTTCTTAAGCCTAACGACTCTTTCTTTGATATAAAAAGATTAGCTGGTCAACAACAAAATATGTACCTAGGAAGTGGCCCTTACAATGGACAGATGGGATGGAATGTAGATGGTAATTGGTGTTTTGACTACAATATACAAGCAAGATTTGGATTAAATACAGAGACTGCAAATGTAAACCCTACTTTTAGTATTAATAAAAAAGGAGGTGTAATTAATTTCACGTCAGTAATGGCTGGAAAGTTTGTGGTTTTAGAATACGTTTCAGATGGATTGGAAAGTGGAGATGATTCAAGTGTGAGCGTGAATAAATTTTTTGAAGAATTTATATACGCATACATAAAGTACTCTATTTTAAATGGTCGATTTGGAGTGCAGGAGTATGTTGTTAATAGAGCAAGGAAAGATAAGTCTTCTTTGCTTAGAAACGCTAAGTTACGATTAAGTAATATAAATCCAGGGAGACTCTTAATGAACATGAGAGGTCAGAATAAATTGATAAAATAATATGCCACAATCATCAACCAATTTCATAGGAGGTAAAATGAATAAGACGGTGGACGAAAGATTAGTCCCTCAAGGAGAATATGTAGATGCTTTAAATGTTAGATTAGGGTCTACTGAAGGTACTGAGGTGGGTGCTGTGGAGAACTCAAAAGGGAATACACTTCTTGCAGATGTTCAGTATTTAGGAGATACTTTAAGTGCTGCAGCAAAAACAATAGGCGTTTATGAAGATGGTGTTAATGAGACATTATATTGGTTTATAAATGACCCATCCAATGCAAACTCTGTGGTTACGGGAAAAGTAGATTTAATAGTTTCTTACAATACAAATACATCTACCTTAATATATCACGTTATTAGCACCTCTGTTCTAAATTTTGACAAAGAGTATTTAATAACAGGAGTCAGTAAGATGGAGGACCTTTTATTTTTTACTGATGATTTAAATCCTCCAAGAGTTATAAATGTACAAAAATCACCTCCAGGATACGGGCAGCCTTCTTCAAATATAGATACTCTGGTTGAAGAGGATATTAGTGTAATTTTAAAACCACCAGGGTATGAATACTACGATCCAACTACACAGGTCTCTCCTTTAGGAACGCCTCATGTAGATTTAATTAATGTTAATACATCTTCAGGTGGGGAGGAAAATTATATAAGAACAAGATTTTTATCTTTTGCATACAGGTACAGGTATGAGGATGGGGGGTACAGTGCTGTGTCTTTATTTTCAGTCCCTGCATTTCAACCTGAGTCATTTCGATTTAGTATTGAAAACTATTTAAATGCTGGTATGTTTAATAGGTTTAACGCATGCAATGTTACGTTCTCTACAGGCTCCAAGCGAGTAGTGGAAGTAGATTTATTATACAAACAAACTACAAGTAATGTTATATATGTAATTAAGAGATACGATAAGACAAAAGAAGGATGGGCAGATAATGACTTTCAAACAATTCTATTTGATAATAGTGAGATATACACTACATTAGGCTCGGATGAATTATTAAGATTATACGATAATGTTCCGAGAATAGCTAAAGCCCAAGCCATTCAAGGCAACAGACTGGTTTACGGAAACTATGTAGATGGATATGACATTAAAGACGCTCCAGATGGAAATGAGATAAAGATAGCGTACAATACTCAGCCTTTCTCAGAGGAGATTGCAGGAGTTGTATTAGGTGACGGAACTACTTCAAATCCTTCTGTTTCTAATTTAGCCTACACTATAGGCCCAGGAAATTCTGGTCAAGACTCTGTACTTACATGGGATATTTCAGCAGCTAATATAATAGGAGGAATTCCAATAGGAACAACATTTAATTTTAGGTTTGAAGTAGGCACTACTACATCAATCGGATCGTACAGTCAGTCATCTCCATTTACTATAAGCATGACATTTACTGTTTCTGTAGTTGGTGGGTATGCAGATGTAGCGTCTATGTGCTTATCTCCAGAATTTAAGAGTAGAATAGGAGGGTCTTTAACTCAGAATCAAGGAACAATGGCAGATTTATATCCTTGTAATAACTCTGATTCAGGGTCAACATTGTCGGATAAGTTTTATGGAGAAGCAATAGAAACTATAACTGGAACTACATTAGATTTAATAAGCGGAGGTAGACATACTGCAGATGAATGCGCTCCAGTATCACCATTCCCTACAGTATGTAATACTACTATTATAAGTTCTGGAACAACTTCTTGCGGACCATCACCTAACACAATAGTATGTACGCCATTATTTTTAACAAATGACACTGTTGGTATTGATTTCACTACTCTTGGGCTTATAGCTGGAGATTTAATTAAAGATAGCACAACAGGATTCATTGCGGTAATAGGAGTTATAGCCACTAATACTTTAGCTATAACAAATCAAGACCCCTTACAGGATGCTGTAGCACTATTAGAGGTTTCGGGAGCTAGTTATCAAATATACTCAGGGGCAGCTGGAACAGCATCTTGTTCTCCGCAGGGATTTGAGTATGCACCATTGCTTAATGGGTTTAGTGTAGCTCTTCCTGCTGTTGAATATTATGACGGTACAAATTCAGAATATATATATTATTACTTTATACAGTATGGATGTAGTGCTGAATACCTTTTAACTAACGACCAAGGTAGTTTACATTCTAATAGAGATTATGAGGCTGGGGTTGTTTATATGGACGACCAAGGTAGGTCTTCTACCGTATTGGTAAGTGATAATAACACTACTTTTTTTGGACCTAAGACATCAGTTTTAAAAAATAAAATAAAGGTGACTCTTGATAATAAACCTCCTTACTGGGCTACAAAGTATAAGTTTGTAGTAAAACCAAGTGAAGGAACTTATTATACTGTTTTTGCTAATGTATTTTATCAGCAAGACGGAAGCGGAACTGAGTCTATGGAAAACGACCCTAGTTTAATATGGTTTAAATTAGAGGGAAATAATCAAAATTTATTAAAAGTAGGGGACGAACTTATCGTTAAAGCTGATACTGCAGGATCAATTAATGAGGAACAAAAAACTACAGTATTATCAATAACTTCATTTTCTACCCATGGAATTACAAGTACTTCATTAAAAGGGTTGTATATGTTACTTAAACCTAGTGGATGGACTACCGAAAAGGAGGAGCAAGATTATTTCTTCCCTCAAATAAGTAAAGAGAATAAGTCAGAATCAAACCAGAATGGAGCATGTATTAATGAATATAGCCTTAACGACCCTATAACAAACTTACCTTACGATATTCCTGCTGGGTCTACTATACGGATATACATAAGTAATTGGAGGGGTGGAGGTGGAGGGAAGTGTAATTCTGTAGCTATTAAATATGATAAAACTTTTATATCAACTGCAGACTATCCTACCTTTCATGCATGGTCTCTTGGGGACGATTTACAATCTCAAGTAAATAATCATCAGGCATCAACTGTAGATCAGATGCTAATAAAATATAAAACCACATTAACCACAGGGACTGGTTGCTACGGGAATTCGTTTGAAACTAATATCCAAGTAAGAGAATCATCTGATTTAAAGCATTGGTTCGTAAATACCTGCGGTATAACGAGATGTTGGCAAAGTGATGGTAATCGTAATGGAAAGTGTAAAACAAAAATTGAGGTAACAAGAGGAGGTTCATTATTAGTATGGGAAACAGTCCCTTTGGATGCTGACCCAAATCTATTTTATGATGCATCTGACTTGTTAGAGATTAAATCTGATGTACCAGGTGGTACTCGAAATCACATGGCTGATAGAACTTTTGTGCCAGGAACTAATATATATATTCCTGATAATGGAGGTCAAGACCAAGATTTAGATTTAGGAATTCCTTTAATTACAGATTTAGATTTTATAAACTGCTATACTTTTGGTAACGGAGTGGAGAGTTTTAGGATTAATGATAGCCCATCTGGTAAAACATTTAACTTAGGAGAAAGAGTTTTAGCCGTTTCTAATCAAGATTATAAAGAAGCAGATCGTTTTGCTGGAATGACATATAGCGGGGTGTATAGTGATGCTAATAATTCTAATAATTTAAATGAATTTAACTTAGGATTAGTTAACTATAAAGACTTAGAAACTTCATTCGGCCCTATACAAATATTACATTCTCGTGAAACAGATATATTAGTTTTACAAGAAGATAGAATATCTTATGTGTTATCAAAGAAAAATGTTATTACAGACTCTACAGGTGGCGGGGCAATTGCGTCAGTAAAAGAAGTATTAGGAACGCAAATTGCAAGAATAGAAGAGTTTGGTATTAGTTTTAATCCAGAAAGCTTTACTGCATGGGGAGAACAAATATTCTTTACAGATACTAAAAGAGGGTCTGTTATTAATTTAAGAGGGTCAGGTAGGAATAATGATCAAATTGAAATTGTTTCTCGTTATGGAATGAACTCGTGGTTTAGAGATAGATTTAACGCCACTCTAACAAGTCAAAAATTAGGGGCTTATGACCCTTACATGAATGAATATGTGTTGTCTGTAAATAACGAATCAGTTCCAAGACCAAAGGCAAAACTTCCTTGTGGCACTACTATTAGTCAATTAGGAAACTCTGGAACACTCACTTATGATGTTGATTTAGGGTTAAATATAGGAGACATTAACATTCCTTATTCTATAACTTCAGGTAGTATTACTATTAATATAACTTGGAATGGAGTGGTTTATAGTTCAGGAATTTTAACGCCAGCATCAACTTCAGTTTTTAGTTTCTCAAAAACAAGCAATACTCCGCAGGATGCTGAGATAGAAATTGTAGCCTCAGTAGCGAGTACTTATGAAATTACAGTAGAGTGTGCTCCAGAAATTCCCTTAACAATTATACAGGTGGTAGCGAACTCACCTAATTACAATACTCAAACTATACACACTAATTACAGATGGACAGATGGGTCATTTATTAGTAATTTTGTTGGGATTGCTCCTTCAATATTAGTTGTTCCTCAACCTTCTGAATATCAGTCAAATGTAGGTGTCAGAGGTATAGGTAATTTTCCGTATGATGGTTCAGATATAACAATCAGAACTGAGCAAATACTTCCTGATAATTTTAATTTTGACCCATTAATTCATAAACTTAAAATATTATCATCTCCTACTTTATATACTAATAGCATTGCGGATATTAATTCATTGTTAGCTACAGCAACGCAGGTTAATGGTGGGGTGTATATTAATCCCTCAACTGGAATATGGCAAGCAACTGAGACTGCATTTAGTATGCCTCTTGCTAATGAGTATTTATATTTAGTTTGGGAGTTTGTTTTTGAAAATAGTCAAACAGTATGTTATTGCTCTACGAGTGCTATAGATGCTTGTTGTGATTGTGAGGTTCTTTGTAAAACAGCCTACTTTAGCCCTGAGACATCAAGCATACCACAAGCATGTAGTGTCGATAGCAATAGCCCAGGGAATCTTGGTCAATTAGGATTTAATGGGGTGGGGTCAATACCTACAATAGGAGATGTTGTGTTTGGTTCAAGTAATTGTGATTCTGGTGATTATTTAGATAATGGCTTCTATATTGTAACTCCAGGTGTAGCTACTACGGCTCCTAAAAATTGGATTCAAATAGGTGTTAATGGTGAAGTGATAGATTCAGGAGTGTGTCCTTAATAAATAAAATAATAAATAAAATAAAATAAAATGCCAAATCCTTTATGTAGTAATCAAACACAAGTGCATTGGAACGGAACTTCTTTCTTTTCAGCTACTGCATTTTTTAGTGACGCTGCCCTTACAGTTCCATCACCTGACGGGTGGTATGCTTTTGGGGGTATGATTAGACAAATTTTAAACGGTGTTTTATTAAGTGCTGTGGCTTGCGACTCATGTGTAATCCCCTGTGGCGACCCTATTACTTTTAATGGCGGCTCTACTGGGCAATACGCTATACAAATTGGAATGGGGACTAACGCTGGCGCTGCTATTATTACTTTTAGCTCTGGACTTAATGCAACAACTTTCTTTCCTGTTCCAGACCAATGCACATGGGAATATGATGGGGTTAGTGCCTCTGAATACAGTTCGTTAACGGGCGGTTATTTAAAAGGACTTATTGGCTCTGCGGATGGAATGACTTACGCTTCATCCAGCCCATGCTTCAGTACACAAACTATTACAGGCCCATTGAGTGTAGATTTAGGTAGTGATACTCTGCAGTCATTTGGAGATATTTTTATTTACGATATATCAACTAGTACTTTTCCTAATACTGGAGCTACAGGTTCTTTAGGTAATATAGCCGCACCTATTGGATGGACTGGATTAACTAACAATGCAGGTGCATTTCAATCTACATTATTAAATTGGAATTGCTCAAATAAAACAACAAATAATTGCGGAAGTTCTCCTACTGGATGGACTGGAATGCTAGGGGTTCCTGCAAGTCCTTATGATAATACACTTCCTTTAGCTCCAAACTTACAACCATTCTCCACTGGAGGAGCTACTCAGTGGAGTTACCCAGGTAATGAAACGAGAAATGCTGTAATGGTAGTGCCATCTCCTCCTGGAGTCACCAACTCAACACTAAAACTAAGTATCGTAGGCCCCTGCACATCAACATGGTGGGGAATTGATATTACATGTCCAGAACCATTAACACCTATAGCTTCATCACTTCAATTTGGGGACCTAGAAGATCCTTCAACTGGGCAATTAAAAACACCTATTGCTGATGTTAGTAATTATTCAGTGAATACAACAATATATCATGTCCCTGTAGATGCTTGGGGTAATACTAATCCGAATTCAAGTTATTTTAATGGAGGTAGTTTTCCTGTATCGCCCGCTAATGGTCAACCAAAAGGAGTATTAGGACTATCGGATTGGGTATTTGAAGACGAAAATGGAGTAACGCCTGTACCTGTAGGTGTTTATAAGATGGATTTTGATGCTTTAGATGGCCTAGGCATTCGTAGTTGGGCGGTGCAAGTTGGACCTAGGGAATATAAAGACGTAGGTACAGTCATTGGTTCTACTCAAATAAATTCATTACCTCCAGAAGATTATATTGGTCAGACCTGGGGTTCAGATTGGGCTGGAGGAATTACATCTTCGGATGTGCAACTTACTGGAGACAGAGTCCCTGGTGTAGTTAGGTCAATTACTCCATGCCCTCCTTCCATCCCCCTATGTAATATTCCTGGTGGATTTACAGCCATATCAGGAAGTATAGGTCGAGGAAAGTACAATCTACAGGTAGATGTTGGGGCAACAACTGGGGCTGTTATCATTAGGTTTAACCCAGGTACTAGCGGTGTTAGTATGTGCACATGGACTTATAATGGACAAAGTCGCTCAGAGTATTCAAGAGATGGAGTTCCATTTGTTGATCCTGATACTGGTTATTTATCAGGATTAGTAGGATATGGAGGTCCTTTTAATGGCGGAGCATCAACATCATGCTCTCCTTCAATTACAAATCTTAATGGTAGTAGTGGTGCTACTTATGACGGTAGGGTATATGATTATGTCGCAGGAAGCTTTACTACTAACGGCATTATTATTCCTAATTTAATGGGGCCATACGCTAATCAGGCAAGCGGAGAGACATCTTTAACGGTAGCAAGCCCTGGGTGGATTACGATGGTAGCACCTAAACCAAGTCCTGCCTCTAATATTATTGATATTCAAATAGAATCTCCTTGTACGGGATCTGTTTGGGAGCTAGAGGTAAACTGCCCTTCCCAATTAAATGAATGGGAAATAGGGGAAATGCTGCCTGCTGGAGAATGCGGGGTGTATACAACTGTATTTTATACAGCAGCAACAAACACGAGTTCAGGTGGAAGCTCCTTTCTTTCCCCGTCTTCTTGGGCTTTTTGGGATGTTAATGGGGTTAATAAACTTCCTGCTGGAGTTTATCCTGCCCGTACTTCAGTTGCGTTTTGGGATGAATTAATAACGGTTGATGATAATGGAATCATAACTAATATAGTTGTCTGCTAATAAATAAATAAATATGCCAACATACGAACCAACAACACTAACATACAGCCCTAACGTAAAAGGGTGGCCATCCTTCTATTCTTACTTAGCAGATTACATGGTGGGGATGAATGGTTTCTTTTATACTTGGTCTGGAGGTAATTTATACAGACACAATACAAATGAATTGCGTAATAATTATTACGGAGTACAATATAATTCTACAATAACATCTGTATTTAATGAGGCTCCTATGACTATTAAGCTTTTCAAGACTATGTCTTATGAGTCGGATGACCAGTGGGAATGCACTTCTTTGGTAACGGATTTAAGTACAGGGTCAATGCCTGGTACTCCTGGATCTCCTTTGCAAACATGGTTTGTACAGAAAGAAGGAGAGTGGTTTACATTCTTAAGGGAAAATGAGGGGTCAGTAAACTTTAGAGCAAGGTCATCAGCTGGAATTGGGACTATACTTACTGCAACAGGGCCTATTGGAGCTACTATTGTAACTTTCCAATTAGATAACTTAGGGAGTATACTTAGCGTAGGAGATATGGCTTACCAAGTTATTCCCTCGGTACCGCCAGCCGTATCAGGAACGCCTACATTAATAGGTCCTATCACGAATATAGTTAGGCAAAGCACGAAAAATATTGCTACAGGGGTAATTACCCTGCCATCTATCACTATAAATTCTGCAGGGGTTATACCTCTTATTGGTAACTTTGCTTTAGGTTTAAAGGATGCTGTTGCTGAGTCACATGGAGCGAGAGGATACTACTTACACTTTACGCTTGAAAACACTAATGTTAATGCTGTTGAGTTATTTTCAGTCGGTAGTAGTATAATGAAAAGTTTTCCGTAGAATTTTACTATCTTTGCATAAATGAAATTAAATATACAACCATTAAAAGAAACTGATTATGAAGATATCCTTTGTAATTGGTGGAAAGATTGGAGATGGGACCCGCCATCTAAGGATTTTTTACCTGAAGATGGGATGGGTGGTTTTATTGTTTATGATGGTGATACTCCAGTATGCGCAGGATTTATGTATGTAACTAATTCAAAAGCAGCATGGTGTGATTGGATTATATCCAATAGATTTTATTTAGATAGACAAAATAGAAAAGAGGGTTTAGAATTATTAGTTCAAACTATAAGTGATAAAGCAGAGGGATTAGGTAAAAAATATATATATGCTTTAATCAAAAATAAACCATTAATTAATGTATATAAAAAAGTAGGCTTTAAAGAGGGCGCTACCTATACCCACGAAATGATTAAAAAAATATAACATGGCAGCAGTAACAGCATCAGTAATAGGAATAGTTGGGGCGGGAGTTTCAGCCGTCCAATCCTTTAATGCAGCATCACAACAAAAAGACGCTTCTGATAAGGCAAATACAGCAGCAGCTAAAGCAATGGCGGACGCTAAACGAAAAGCAGAGAAGGATTCTTTCTCAGGACTAACAATTCCTTTAGATGCTTATGAGGCGGAGTTTGAAAATAACTTAGCAGTTCAGCAGCAAAACGTAGAGGCTCTTCAAGAAGGTGATGCAAGAGGGTTGGCGGCAGGAGTCGGTAGAGTAGGGGCTCAAGCTACTGCAGCAGCAGAAGGAACGCGTATTGAAATGGGAGAAGAAATCTCAGATTTAAATATGATGAAGGCTGAGTCTCAAGATTCTATAAACCAACAACTAATAGAGATGGATGTGGCTAATGCTAGAGAGCAGAACCAAAGACGAGCAGATGCTGATGCCTTAAGAGCACAAAATATAAACTCAGGGATTAATTCTGTTACAAGTGGGTTATCTTCGGCTGCAGACTTAGTTCCGTTGTATGGAAAAAATAAAGCTGATAGACAAGGGTTGAATTCCGAAGGAGGGCAGTCATCTTTAATTAAAGACCAAGATTTTGCGTTTAGAGATTCGGTAGATGGATTACACGACCCTAATACATCAAAATATAAATTCTCATAAATTATGGCGATACCAAGTAAAAAAAATATAGACTTTGATGTTTACGAAAGACAAGGGCCAGAATCGAAGGTAGATTGGGGGGCACAAGCTGCTAAAATTACAGAAACATTTGAAGGAATTCGTGATGAAAGGCAAGGAAAAAAAGATGTTTTAGAGAAAAACATTTCGGACCAACAAGCTGCTCTTGCTGATATTGGTGAGTATGATTCTCCTACATTACGACAAGTCGCTTTAGACTCGTCTCAACAAAGTGCTGATGAGCTTTCCAGAAAGGCAGACTTAATGAGAAGAGGTGTTATTAAGCCTAATGATTTAATGAAGTTTAAATCCAATCAAAGTGCTGGTTGGACTCAGTTTAAAAATAATGCAGAGCAGTGGAACTCAAAGTTTGTAGAGTATACAGAGAGAATGAATTCAGTGCCACCTATCGGATCTACATTGGAAATGGAATTAGCTCAGTCTTTAGAGGGGTTTGGTAATCTAAAAAATCTAAAACTCGTAACTGGTGATGATGGGAACATGGCTTATGCTCGGTTAGATGATGACGGAAGAATTCTTCCAGGAGAATCTATGTCTGTAAACGAAATGACTAATCTAATGAATCAAAAGATTGATAATTATGATGTTAATAGTGCAGTTAAGGAGATTAAAAGTTCATTAGGTACAATTGTTAAGTCAACTATTACAAAAGATGGAGTTAGTACTATTATTACTGAGGATGAATTTAGTACAGCAAACAAAACATTTTTTAACACTAAGGAAGGAGCAAAGGTTTTAAAGGATAAAGCCCAAACAATGACTGCGGTTCCTCAAAACTTAGCGGTAATGATGACTCAAAATGTAAGAATGGATGACGGAGAGCTTTATAAAGGAGATTTTGGAGGTAAAAAACATGATGCTTGGGCTAAAGAGAATGGCGACAAAGGAACAAACCCTTACATAGCAATGAGGTTTGATGGAAATAGATATGTTCCAGATATTACTGAGGCACAAAAAACTGTAGGCGATGAGTATGCCGAGAGAATGATAACTGCATCTTTAGATATGTCCACAAAGAAAAGGGTTCAGAAAATAGAGGAGTCCAAGAAAAAAGAAGATGAGAGTGATGAATTTGCATATATACTACCTCCAGACTCAGTTATATTAGGCGGGAAGATGCAAAGTTATGATAAATTCTTTAGTAGTAAATCGGGTGGTAATCTCGGAAACTCCTTAAGTGCAGATTGGGTTTCAAGTGATACTAATAATGATATTCAAGATTCATTTAATGCTTTATTAAACTCTCCTAATTTTATACCGCAGGGATTAAAAGACTTTTACTATAAGAATGGTGGAAAATTTGACGCAGTAATGGATGGCGATAAATTAACTATAACTGTTGGTGATCAGGAAATAACCTATAAGGATGTCTATGCTGATGTAACCACTGTGGATGATGTTAAAAATACTACAACAGGAGGTACTACTGGGATAGCTAAGAAAATTAGAGCTGCCGTTGAGTCTGAGCTACAAAGAGCTAAAAATAATAATAGTACAGGAACAGATGCATTTGGAAACCCAATTTAAAAAATAAAATGGAAGATAAATTACAATTACTTTACGATAGTTATATTGAGAATGGTATACTAAGCTCTAAAACAACATTTGAACAATTCTCAAGTGCTGATAAGTCTACTATAGATAATCTATATCAATCAGGAGTTGATAAAAAAATTGTTAGCTCCCAAACAAATATTGACACCTTTAGCTCTGCTTGGTTAAAAAAAAAAGAAAATTTACAGCCTACTGGAGAGGAAGAAGTTTTGGAATCTGTTACAGAGGTGGTGGGAGAACCTGGCTTATCGGAGCCTTCGGTACAAAACGATAATTTAAAAGCACCAACCCATCAAGATATAAAAGACTCTACATCAAAAGGAGAACAGTCTATGTTTAATAAAGGACCTGATGGAGAGCTCCTTGAAGAAGGGTACACAATGAATGATTTAGGTGATGTTGTTTGGGTCGGTGCAGGACCAGACCCGTCTAATTCAAATACACCTAAAGATTTAACTGAAGAAGAAATAGCTGGATTATCAAAAGGCGAAGAAGACACTGCTATTGAAAGAGTATTAGGGAAGAATGAATTTACTGATTTCTTTGGTGATATGTGGAGAGCTGGATCACAAGGTCAGTCACAAGGAGATGTTGTAGATAATGCCTTAGAAATATTTGGTAAGGGAAAATCTGCTTCAGATCAAGATATACAAGAATTTATAATTGCTCATAATACTATGTCTGAATCAGGTCCTTCAGATGAGATGATAGATTTTGACAGGGTTTACGAGGAGGCTGGAGGTGGAATATTTGGATTTATAAAAGGGCTTGCAGAGAGTCCAACGCTTGCTCCTCAATTATTCGTAAGCTCTATGTCTGCTATGGTTAACCCAGCTTCACTAGCAGCAGCAGGAGCTACTACTGCAGGATTTACAGGGGTTGGTGCTTTAGCTGGAGGTATTGGTGCTGTTCCTGGAGCTATTGCGAGTATACCGTTTGCAATGGGTGCAGCAGGAGCCACTTTAGAAACAGGCTTATCATTTGCAGAGTTTTTAAATGAAGAGTTGACGGAAAAAGGGTTAAAATTTACCAAAGAAGATATTAAAAAAGTTTTAAATGATTCTGATGCTATGCTTCGTATACGAGCTAAAGCTGCAGGTAGAGGTGCGGTTATAGGTATTATAGATAGATATTCAGCTGGTCTTGGTGGGAAGTTAGTAGGCGGAATGGTAAAGTCAGGAGCTAAAAAAGGAGCACGAATTTTAGCAGCAGCAGGAGTAGAGGCTGTAGGAGGGTCGGCAGGTGAGGCTGCAGCTCGATTAGCTGTAGGTCAAGAGATGGATGTTAAAGAGATTGGTTTTGAGGGTATAGCTGGAATGTCTACAACTCCCGTAACGTATGCATATGGTACTTTATTAGCTAAACCTGTTTTTAAAGTTAATAATGGAGTGGTGGATAGGGCTACTATACTAGAGATGATTAACACTCCTGACGATAAGGCTTTTGCTGGTATGGAGTTGGAAATAAAAAATGATCCTGAATTATTAGCAATAGCTGAAGAAAGAAAAAATAAATTACAACAAGAATCTGTTATATCTAAACAATTAAAAGAAGCGGGAATTACAGATGAGGTGGCTATTGGAAAACTTACTAAATTAGAAAGGGAAAAACAAGCACTTCAAGGTAATACTACAAGGGCTGGTAAGCTAAAACTTAAAGAGATTGATGCTAAGATTGATGCTGTTATGGAGGGGACTGATATTGATATAACGGAAACTACTGATGGTGAGGGTAATACAACTACTGAAACAGTGGTTATCACTGATGAGTATGCAATTGAAAAACTAAAAGAGGATGGTATAGATAGTCCTACTAACGAACAGATAACAATAAAGCAGGCTGAATTAGTTACACAAGGGAAGGATGCTATAGCTGAGATGAAAAAAAATAATTCAAAAACTAAACAAGATGCCATTCAAGAGTCAAGCCCAGCGAAAGTGGATGTACAAGAATCTGCCGAAAATAGCAAAGAGGTGGGAGAAGGAGACGCCCAAAGGAGGATTACCACAGAAAGCACAACCGAAGCCGAAACAGATTCTAAAGAGGCAGCGCAGAAGGAAATAGATACTGAATCGAAAGATTTGGAAGGGTTTCTTGGTGATGAAAATTTAAGTGTTACGGAGAAAGTAACAACCAAGGACGACACTCATTATTCTTCAGATACATTTACGGAAGAGAATCCTAACACGACAATTGAGCAGCATGAGAGTAAGATAATAAAATTAGCAGAGAAAGCAACTAAATCTATAGCTAAACTATTGCCTGATACTAAAATTGTTATGCACAAATCAGAGGATGCTTATAATGAGTTTGCTACAAATAAAGGGACAAGAGGTATGTTTGACCCAAACACCAATACCATTCACGTTAATATACCTAAAGCTAATGCTAAAACTGTAGCTCATGAGGTATTTCATGCGGTTCTATCTAATAGGTATGATTCGGATGTTAAGATAGCTGAGGCCACTAAACAAATGGTTGATGCTGTCAATAGAAAGATAACAGATAAAAAATTAAAAAAGGAATTACAAGATTTCTCAGATAGATATTCAGAGTTTCAAAATGAAGAATACTTATCGGAGTTAGTTGGCATATTATCAGATAACTACCCATCATTATCAACTCCTGAAAAAAGTATTGTTAAGCAATGGTTGGATAAATTAGGGTCTATGATTGGTATATCTCCAGAGATTGATACTGATGCAGATGTTTTAAATTTATTAAGCACTATAGGTAGGAGTGTAAAAGATGGTAGGGAGATTTCTACTGATGATATAAACGCTCTTAATGAAGTTGATAAATTAAATACTGAAGATAAATTACAACAGGAACAGGATTATGAGTCGGCAATGGATAAGCAGAGGAAAGATGCTAAAAAAATGAATGACCTTCCTTCTGGAATGAATGCGTGGTTGGCTGAGAATTTAGGAAAAGTACATGTAGATGACTTTAATCAAAATGCCGATAGAAATAGTATTTCAAAGGATAAAAGAGAAGGGTTGAATAAATTACTCAGAAAAACAGGCCCTCGAGATATTGATGCTATAAACGACCCATTCAATGATGATGGGTTAACTTATTTAGAGCCTGAAGTTATTATAGAGTATTTATTAGATAGAGCTGATAATCCTGGGAAGTATAGTGTGAAAAATATAGATAAAGCAAGGAGCATGGGTATGACTCGTGACCAGAAGATGCAGAAACCTAAAAAAGCAGGGGTGGATAAACTTGCCAAGATGTATGGTATGAAGTCTAATGGTGTTATATTAGCTAAACCAGGGGTTGACAGGGTTGCTTTAGAGGAGTGGGCAAGTTCATTAGGGTTTACAGTTAAAACTACTCCAGGGGATATAGGTGAGACTACTTCTTATCAGCTTATGAAAGATGGTAAAAGATATAAGCCTGGGGGTAAAAAGAGGACTCAAAGAGAGCAGGTGGCTGATGTTTTAAATGAAGATATGAGTGCTGTAGATATAATTAATATCGCAAGGGAGAATAATTTTAGAGGTCCAGCTATTAAAGACTACTTAGTTAGAGTTAAAAAAATGAAGGTAAAAGAAGTGGATGCATTACTTAAGGTTCCTTTAACTACTCTTTCAAGTATTCCTGAGTCTTTTACTAATATAAAGGAAGGAATGAATCAAGGTGTAAAGTTTTACGCTAAAATTTTAAAAGAAACGGTAGAGTGGCAAATGAAAAATAAAGCCACTAATGCTCAGGCATTTGATAAAGCAGTACAATTACTAGAGGAAAGTGCGATATTTAAAAATCAAGCTGATGCTAAAAGAAAAGGACTATCTACAATGCAAGAGCAGTTAATTGTGGGAATGCAAAAATCATTAGGAGTTCGCCCTACGAAGAATACTAATTTAAAGCTTAGAGTTTTAAGGCAATCTTTGAGGGATAAAAAAAGAGGGGCTAGAGAATTAAAATCTGTTCAATCTAAATTAAGGAATTTTATCAGAAGGTCTTTACCTAAAAAGCAATATAATAAAAGCGAGGTAACTACTTTAATATCTGATGTTACCAATGCTACTGAAGCTAATATAGACAATCTTATCCAAAAAGTAATAGATAAAATTACTACTATACAGGTGGCTGATTTAGAGAAGTCTATTCAAAAATTAATGGACGATAACTATGAGAAAATTGAAAGTGGTAGAGAGAAAGGGAAGAAAATATCTGTTGAGGTAAATGATAGGTTGAAGGCTTTAAAGAAAGATTTAGTTACTGATAGTATGGTGGCTGATGATGTTGTAGCGAGAAACCTAGAGCTTAATCAAGAGTTTAATGATATAAATAATAAGTCAGAACAATTAAGTGAGGACGACCTTAATAGGTTAACGGATATTGCGGTTTTAATAAACCTTAATAACGCCACTTTAATGAATAACACTGATGTAAATAAAGTTGAAAGTCTTAATAGGGCAGCCGAACTACTTGCTCAAATAGTCGGAAAAGGTAAGGAGTTATTTAAGGCGCAACTAAAAAAAGACCATAAAAGATACTTGAAAAATAAGGAGACTATATATGAATCCGTTACTGGAGAAAAAATAGATATGAGCGACCCTGATCAGGTGGAGAAAGCTAAAAAAACAAAAGCCAAGGGTAAGGCTCTAAAAAATAAAAGGGCGGCTGATGGTTTATTTAAGAAATCAGTAAGAGGCTTACAGTTGGCTTTAAGCTCATTCTTTAAGGGTAGTGAAAGTTTATCTGGGTTAATGAATACAATTGATAGACTCCCTGGAGATTTAATAGGAGGTAAGGCTCGTAAGATGGTGTATAGTTTATTAAATGAAAGTACTCGTGTTTATAAAGCGAGAAAAATGGGTAATAAGCAAATTATAGAAGCTAAATTAAAAGAAATATTTGGAAAGAAATGGAAGTCTGATGTATCTGCTATGAGAAAGCCTACTGATTGGTCGGCTACTAAAGATATATGGATAGACCAAAAAGAAGTTAATGAAGCTGAATTAGCATATAAAAATAACCCTACAAGAAAGAATAAATTAGAGCTCAAGAAAATAAAAGATGAGAATGCAATCGTGATGACTCAGGATGAAATACTCTATCAATATCAGCAATTTCAAGACCCAGCTAACTTAGCCTCATTTATGAATGAAGATAATTTCTTATATAGAGGTGATCCAAAGCGTATATTGGAGAGTTTAATGGAGCAGGTTGATCCTAAAAATAAAGAAGTGGGAGATTGGTTGGTAGAGGAGTTTTACCCTTCTTTATACGAGTATTATAATAAGATTTATAAGGCAATCTATAGAACTAATTTACCTTGGAACGATATGTTTTCTGGCAGAATATACAGGGAGTTTGGAGTACCTAACCCTTTAGATTTATTAGGAACAGATGTTAAATCTAATAACCAAGTATCGGCAGCATCAACTAAAGTAAGAAGAGCTAATTCTAAGCCTATTGTAAAAATGGGAATGATGAATGTATTAATGACTTACACTACAGATATGGAGTGGTTTGCATCTCATGCGGAGGCAATAAGAGATATAAATAAAATGTTTGATGACCCATTAATCGCTCAAGCTATTGAACAAAATAATAGTGAAGGAACTTTACTTTTAATTAGAAATTCTATAGATCAAATAGCGAGAAGAGGTATTAATAACGCAGCTCGTGGTAAGTTTATGAATACTGTAAATAATATGTTTATAGCTGCAAGGCTTGGTGCAAATCCTACCATATTCTTAAAGCAAATGACATCCTTTATTACTTTTTCTAATGATATTGGGATAGCAAATTATACGAAGTATGCTGCGATAAATAAAACGCAGGCACTGAAAGTATATAAGGAAATATGGAACAACTCAGTATACGTTCAAGATAGGGCGAGTGAAAGAATAGAAGATGTTTTGGAAAGTTACGCCTCTTTGGGTAATGTAGAGTTTAGCACTAAAGAAAACTATATTACTAAATTAATGATGAGTCCTGTTAAGTATGGGGATTTAGGTGCTATATTCCTAGGGGGAAGTCCTAACTACTCTTACTATAAGGCTGAGTTCCAGAAAAAAAATCCAACTGCTACTGAGCAGCAGGCTATTGATCATGCTATTAGAAGGTTTGAAGATGATACGAAGAACACTCAACAGTCTTCCGATTTACAGGATAAAGATTTTTACCAAACATCCGACCCTATAATTCGTTCTTTTAATATGTTTTTAACTACTCCAAAACAATACCTTAGAAAAGAATTTGGAGCTATAAGAAACTTATACCGTAAGTTAGCATCATGGGATAGCAAAGCTGGTCAAGGTACGGTTACAGAAAACATAAGGCAATTGGCTATGTATCATTTTGTTATGCCTATGTTCTTTCAGTTTGTTGCCATGGGGTTCCCAGATTTAGGAGACTTAGAAGATGAAGAAAAAGAAGATTTATTAAGGGCTGCAATTATTGGTAACTTTAACGCATTGTTTATAGCTGGAGATGTGTTAGCTATGGCGGGAGATGCTATACAGGAGAAGCCTTGGGCTGGAACCACAAAGTCTTTAGCTCCATTAAATGTAATGAGTGAGATTGCTAACCTATACACTAGAGCTGAAAGATTAAAGGACCCCGTAAAGAAGGCTGAGTTAACTCAAAAAATGATGTTAAGGATTACTGAGGTGGCTTTAACTCCTACGGGTAGAAATCTTCCACTGGTAAATATAGCTAAGTATGCAAAGAACTTAAATAAATTAGGAGAGAGTGGTGGTGAAAAAGATTTTTTAAGACTGTTTAATTACTCAGAATACGTTATAGATAAGGATGATGAAAAAGGGAAGTTAAGTAAAAAAGAAATGAAATTATATTTCCCTGATTTATATGAGCAGGAGATGGCTCGTGACAAAGAATTAAAAGCACTTAATAAAGAATTGGGACTATATTAAATAATGAATGAATTTGATGAGGACTTATGCATGCGGAATAGCTATGAATTGCTTTTGGGTAAAAAGACAATGGAGCAATTAGTAAGTAAAGATGGTACTCTATATTTAATATTTAGACCTAACTATAAAATTATAGTGATGGAAAATGATGTTTATGACGTTATTATTGATTACTTTGCATATACAGAAGAATTTGAAAAATGTACAGAAATACTAGCTCTTAAAAATAAAAATAATTAATTAACTAAAATCAAATCAATGGACTTAACTGACAAAATTAAAGAATTCCTATTAAGCAACCCTCACTTAATGCGTAGTAAATACGCTGATACAGCTAAGAGGTTCGGTACGAATTACGAGCAAATTAGAATGATAGCTAGAAGGCTTAGGGCTAAAAACCCAGATACAGCCCCAAAAGAACAAGAGGTGCTGAGTTTCCAAGAGACAAAAACAGATGCCGTAGTTTCTGCAGAGAATTGCACTAGAGTGAAATCTTTAGAGGACTTACTGTCTGCATGTAATGTTAATTTAGATTTTTGGGAAGTAGATAAATACGATATAGGTACTTAT
>TARA_R110002096_G_scaffold1611_6_pt1 | contig 22358 bp, 19 predicted proteins | sample TARA_R110002096 | Tara Oceans TARA_R110002096 (sample SAMEA4397295) | marine metagenome | biome: Polar Biome; feature: [DCM] deep chlorophyll maximum layer (ENVO:01000326); material: water (ENVO:00002006), including particulate matter (ENVO:01000060) such as... | depth 35 m
CTGCAGATAGGACCGGTAGGCAAGCAGGGCGTCATGGCGCGTGGCGACCGGGTCGGGCTGCCCGAAAATCCGGGAATCCACCCGCGCCAGCACCCAGGGGTCGTGATAGGCAGCGCGGCCGATCATGGCACCGTCAAGCCCGGCGCTTTCGGCGAGCGCCTGGTCGAGCGTTTCCAGCCCGCCATTGAGGATAATTTCCAGCTCCGGCCGGCGCTGTTTCAGCCGGCGCACCAGATCATAATCGAGCGGCGGAATGGTACGGTTCTCTTTCGGGCTCAGCCCCTTGAGCCAGGCCTTGCGGGCATGGACGGCAAAGCTCGTCACGCCCGCTGCCGAAACCGTATCGACAAAGCCGAACAGCGCGGTTTCCGGATCCTGGTCGTCAACACCGATACGGCATTTCACCGTCACCGGGACATCGACCGCATCCTGCATCGCCTTGACGCAATCGGCGACCAGTTCGGGTTCCTGCATCAGGCAGGCGCCAAACCGGCCCGACTGGACCCGGTCGGAGGGACAGCCGATATTGAGATTGATCTCGGCATAGCCGAAACCGGCCCCGATCCGCGCCGCCCGTGCGAGGTCTTCGGGCACCGAGCCGCCCAGCTGGAGGGCGACGGGCTGTTCGACCGGATCGAAACCGATAATCCGCTGCGGGTCGCCATGGATCAACGCCTTGTCGACAGCCATTTCCGTGTACAGCAGGGCATGCCGGCTCAGGACACGATGAAAGGCCCGGCAATGCCGGTCGGTCCAGTCCATCATGGGTGCCACGCTCAGGCGGCGATCCAGCGTTCGATCAGGGCTCATGCCGCCACATAGCGCGCGCACGCGCCCTGGGCAATTTGTGTCTTCCGCCGGGCGCCCAAAGATTCAAATGCCGCCATTCGGATTCACGCGGTTTCAATCCGCCTGTGCTCTTGTGGCACCGCCTGGAGGGATGAGTCATGGCGAAAGCACTGTTTCACAAACACCAACGCGTCTATGTGGCGCCGGTCGGCACCTGGGCGATCGTCGAACATGTCAAACCGCATTGGGTGAAGGACGTCGAGGAGCCGGTCCGGATCTATTATGATTGCGGTCTCGGGCGCGACTTCACCACCAATGAGCTGGCGGCCGAACAGGTCGAAAACGTCGATGGCGAGAATTGGCGTGTGCTGCGCGCGAAGAATAAGTGGCAGAGCATCGAAGAATGCAGCCGCCACCCCTATCCCGGCACATTCCCGGTCGTCGTGACCGACCCGAAGGACTGGGGCGGCTGGCGCGTGCCCGCGGCGGAATATGATCGCGACCCGGCCCGCATCGAAGCCCAGGGGCGGCTCCTCAGCCGCAGCCCGGGACTGCTGGAGCTGGCCGAACAATTGATCCAGCTGGCCTCGGAGGAAACCGAGCTGCCCAATGCCGTGACCGCACTGGCCCGCCGCGCCAACGATATTGTCCGCGAGATCAATATCAAACCTGCGCAAGCGGCCCCGGTGAGCCCGCCTCACCCGGCCTGAAGACGCGGAGAGCTTTAACGCAACTCTAATGAATTTGGCACAAGGTGAAATTTAGTCTTGAGGTAACCAAGCTCTAAATGTCGCTGATTGAACAAAGAAACCGGTTCTTGTCCTTCGCTTTCGCAGCGGCAGACATTTTGATCGAGACGGATTTGAACGGTTTGACCTGTTACGCTGCCGGGGCAACGGCGACGCTGGGCGAACCCAGTATAGATACCGGCGGCGTCGATTTTTCCCAACGCCTTGACCGGACGTCCCGTCCCATCGTGACAGCCCTGATGCGAAGTTTGAAACCAGGCCGCCGCGTCGGTCCTGTGCGCATCGCGGTTGGTGGCCGTGAAGCGCAATTGAGCGCCTGGCTGCTCGGCGATGACGGCAAGATTCGCTGGGCGATGTCATTTTCCGCCCTCAACGCACCGGCTGAGGTCGATCCCCAAGCTTTCTCCCGGACAGCACAGGGCGCCATCGCCACAGCACGCGAGTCCGGCGTCCCCATGTCCATGTCAGTCCTGCAGATTGACGGGATCGAGGATATCAGCCGTCTGATCGGCGCGAAGCGTGCCGATATGCTGCGTCAGGCGATCACGGCCGAATGCGCCAATACTGTCGGCACGGGCGGCATTGCCAAACAGGTCGACACGGCCCGCATTGCCCTGATCCATCCGGCCTCCGCGGACCTCAAGACCCTTTGCACCAGCATTGAGGAATTACTCCAGGACAATACGCTCAAGAACACCCGCGTGCGGGTCGATTCCATTCCCGACGCGCCGGAACTTGAGCCCGAAATCGCCATCCAGGCTTTCCTGCATGCCGTCAACATGGCCGCCGACAGCGCCAATGTGCTCGATGTCCAGAGCCTGCAGAAAGTGGCCGCTGAAATGATGGAGGACACGCGCAAACGGATGAATGAAATCCGCGCGACCATCGCCGGGCGGGTCATCGAACCGCATGCCCAGGCCATTGTCGAACTCGCAACCGGCAAGGTGGCGCATTACGAACTTCTGCTTCGCTTGCCCGGCGGTCAGCCCGTCTCCGAAAGCGTCGGCTTTGCCGAGAGTACCGGCCTGATCTACGAGATCGATATGGCGATGGTCGAGATTGCGGCCAATTTCCTGCGCGATGATTTCGACCGGCCGGCCCTGGCCGTCAATCTGTCCGGCCGCTCGCTCGAAAACCCGACCTGGGGCAAGAAATTCCTGCAAATGCTGGCCGATCTGCGGATCGACCGCCGCCGTCTGCATTTCGAACTGACCGAGACAGCAACCGTCAAGAACGTCAAGGCGGCCAATACGGTGATCCAGAAGATCCGCGAGCGGGGCCACAGGGTCTGCCTCGACGATTTCGGTGCCGGTGCAGCCGGTTTCCAGTATCTGCGCGACTTCCCGGCTGATATCGTCAAGATTGATGGTTCATATGTGCGCCATCAACAGCTGAGCGAACGCGACACAGCCATCCTCCAGGGCATGGTCTCCGTGTGCCAGGCCCTCAAGCTCGATACGGTCGCGGAAATGATCCAGACCGAGCAACGCGCCAAGCACATGCAGGCGCTGGGTGTGACCTACGGCCAGGGTTACTATTTCGGTAAGCCTCTCCCGCTTAAGATGTTGTCAGATCCACGGCGCATCCCCTCGCGCGCCGCCTGATGTGACAATAGGTGGAACATGGCGGTAGACCTCAGCCGGTTGAAAGTCCTCATCGTCGACGACAACAGCTATATGCTGACGATCATGCGGACGCTGCTGCACGGCTTCGGAATGAAGTCGATTTTCGAGTCCCGCGACCCGGCAGACGCCTTCGACATGGTGCGCTCGGATTCGGTCGACATCATCATCACCGATTATCAGATGGATATTCTGGACGGGCTGGATTTCGTGCGCCTCGTGCGAACCGCCGATGACAGCCCCAATCCGATGGTTCCGATCGTCATGCTGAGCGCATATTCGGAACGAAGCCGGGTGAAGAAAGCCCGTGATGCCGGTGTCACCGAATTTTGCTGCAAGCCGGTCACGGCCCGAGATATTTTCGCCAAGCTGACGTCTGTGATCAATGCGCCGCGCCCCTTTATTCGCAACAAGACCTATTTCGGCCCTGATCGCCGCCGGGCCGGCAACGTACAGAACTCCTATCACGGTCCTGAGCGCCGTGCCGGTGCGATCGCCGAAGCCGAAGCCAAAGCCGAGTCAGGGGCAGCAGCCGAAGGCGAGGTCGCCAAGGACGGCGTCGGCGCCGCATGACGGCTGCCGCCGCATGGATCCGCGGTCGACAGAGCGGGCGAATGCAACGTAGTTTGACGTCATGATTCAGTCTGCCCCCCGCACAGACAGCTCCCGCCAGGACGAGGCCGCCGGCAAGGCTGCGCGCGCGCCAGAATCGCGCCGCAATGGCGGCGCGGGCTGGATCATTATTGCCATGGTCCTGTTTTCGCTCGCCTATGGTGGCATCCTTTTGGTCAAGATCCAGCAGGAGCGCGAAACCCTCGTCAGCGAGGCAGAGCGATCGCAGGCCAATGCTGCGGGCTATCTGGCCGAACGCGTCACCGGGCGTCTGGCCGAAGCGCGCTACGCTCTCTCCTTCGCCAGCACGGATCTGCGCAATACCTCGATGACCGAGATCGAGACCGTCGCCCGCGCCCGACTGGCCACACTGGCGCAATCCGAACTGATTGCCGAGCTCGCCCTGCTGCTGCCTGACGGGCGCGTACTCGCCTCCGGCGGCGCGGAAAACGGGCTGCGGGAAATTGCCGGCATTGCCCTGGAAAATCCATCCGGCTTCACCACTGAGATCACGGCCGCCGGGGAGGCCTTTCTGGTCCTCGCCGTCCCCGCCCAGCTCAGCGACCGAACCGTCGGGGCCTATGTCGCCCGCCTGCCTGTGCTCGCCGTCCTGCCCGACTGGGGCGAGGAACGCGTCGTCGCCCTGGCGGACGGGGCTGGCGGCATGCTCGCCATCCGCCCCCGCATCACCGGCGCCAGGCCCGGCACACCGCTGGCCGAGCGCTTCGGCCTGACACATGACTTCATCGAACGGCTCGCCGCCGGCGGCGGCGGCGCCAGTTCGCAAGCGCATTTCGGGGAGGAACAGGTCACTTTTGCCGTCGCGCCGATCAGCGGAACGGATCTGCACGTCTATGCCCTCGGCGCCATGCGCATCAATCAGAATGCCTGGTATCGCACCCTCTTCTTCTACGGACTGATGTTTATCGCGCCGATCTTTGTCGCGCTTGGCCTGAGCGCGCTCGTCTTCATGCAAATGGGGCGGCTGCGCTCGACCCGCCAGCAACTTGCCGACAATGAACAGCGTTTCCGCTTCGCCATTGAAGGCGCGCGCTGCGGCGTCTGGGACTGGAATCCCGATGCGGACACGGTCTTCGTCACTGACTCGCTGGCGCGAATTCTCGGCCTCGGCGATGCAATTCAGTGCAGCGGATCCGAATTCCTCAAACTGTTCAGCCGGCCGGACCGCGACAAGCTCCGCGCGGCGATGCGCGGCGCCCCGACCGGCGGTGAAGTCGACCTGGAAGTCCTGGCGGCCTCCGCCCCGGTCTGGCTGCAAATGCGCGGCGGCATACTCAATGAAGCCGGCGACGCCTCCAAGGCACGCATCGTCGGCGTTGCGATCGATGTCACCGACCGCAAGGGGGCCCAGGCCCGTGTCATTGCAGCCGAAACCCGTTTGCGCGCGGCGCTGGAATCGATGACGGAATCCTTCGTGCTGTGGGATTCCCGCCAGCGCCTTGTGCTGTGGAACCGCAAATTCCGCGACCTGTTCAACTTCTCCGATGGCCGGCTGAAGCCCGGCATGTCCTATAGCGCCGTCGAACAGGCCGCCGCCCTGGCGATCAAGGCCGTCCACGGCGATACCGACGGCACCGAAACCTATGAGATCGAACTGGCAGACGGCCGCTGGCTGCACTATTCCGAGCGCGCTACCGCCGATGGCGGTCTGGTCAGCGTCGGCGCTGACATCACCGATCTCAAGCATCATGAGGCGGCCCTGACCGAGAATGAGGCGCAGCTCCGCAAGACCGTCGACGACGTCAAGCGCAGCCAGGCCCGCATCGCCGATCTGGCCAAGAAATATGAGGAAGAGAAAATCCGCGCCGAGGAAGCCAATCGTTCCAAGAGCGAATTCCTCGCCAATATGAGCCATGAGCTGCGCACGCCGCTGAACGCTATCAATGGCTTCTCGGAAATCATGTTGCGCGAAATGTTCGGTCCGATCGGCGATCAGCGCTATGTCGGCTATATGAAGGACATTCTCGGATCCGGCCAGCACCTGCTGGAATTGATCAATGATATCCTTGACATGTCGAAGATCGAAGCGGGCAAGATGCAGCTCCAGACCGAGCCGACCGATGCCGGCGATCTGGTCGAGCAATGCGTGCGCATCGTGCGCGGCCGCGCCGAGGAAAAACAATTGCGCCTGCACGCCGATGTCTCGGATCTGCCGGAGATCGAGGTCGATCCGCGCGCCTTCAAACAGGTGATGATCAACCTGGTGTCCAACGCCGTGAAATTCACGCCCGAGGGCGGACGCGTCACCATTCGCGGATTCATGTCAGGCCTGGGGGTTGCCTTCCAGGTCTCCGATACGGGCATCGGCATTGCGGCCGATGACCTGCCACGGCTGGGACGTCCCTTCGAACAGATCGAGAGCCAGCATTCCAAGAGCCATCAGGGCTCCGGTCTTGGCCTGGCCCTGTCGAAATCCCTGATCGAACTGCATGGCGGCACGCTGTCGATCGATTCCCGGCTTGGCGAGGGCACCACGGTGAGCTTCGTGCTGCCGATCAGCCAGAACCAGCCGCTCGAAACCACCCCGGCGGCGGCCGATCTGGGCGGGATTGACGATCACGCATCGCGTTTCGACGAGGATGAGGATGAATTCGTCAGTTTGCCGATGGAAGCGCGGCTGACAGCCAACGAATAGGCGCCGGACCTGCTACCGGCCCGGCCCTTGATGCCGCCCTTCGTCGGGACGCGCCCTGTCACCGCGGCGCCGGCGCTCACGGAATGAGCCGCGTCTGCCGGCCTCCAGCGCCGCAGCACGCACTTCGGGATCCAGTCCAGCCATAACCTCGATCAGGGACGACTCCATCCGCGCTTCGAAGTCGAGGCGAATTTCGCGCACGCGCTGCAATGCGAGCTGGGCCGCTTCCGGATCGAAAGGGTCAGCGGCCAGCACCATATCCGCCTCACGCCGGGCCGCGAAAGCCTCGCGGCCAATTTCGCGCATGCTTTCCATATTTGCGCGCAATTGCTCGCTGGCCTGCTGGCGCTCGGCCTCCGGCAGGGCACCAAGGAAACCACGCACATCAAAGCCGGATGACATCGATCCGCCATGCGGTGGGGGTCCATCCATACGGGCAGATTCAGGATGCCCGCGCCAGGACGGACCGTCGGCGCTGCGGTGAGCGAGAAAGCCGATCAGGGCACCATTCAACAGGACGGAGACCAGCAGGGCTGCAATCCAGGGTGTGGGCGATCTCATGCGTCTCCTCCCAGCCAGTCCACCCAGTCCTCATCCAGACCCGTGAAGGCATCGGCATAATAAGTCTCGACCTCATCGGTCGGTGTGATCAGGGCACCGCTGGAAAAGCCGAGCAAGACACCCAGCACCAGGGCTGCCGCGGCGGCCATCGGCGCTTGCCAGTTCCACACGACAGGCACCGGGAGATCGCGCAGAATACGGCGCTGGAGCAGATCGCCCGGCTGGCGCCCGGCTGTTCCCAACAGCGTATCGAGCTCAGCCTCGGCAGCCAGAGCATCAGCCAATTGCTCGGGATGGCGCGCTGCAAAAGCCTCGGCCTGCGCGCGTTCGGCCGATGGCCAGCGTTGCGGATTGGCGCCATAGGCGCTCAGGATCTGGTGAAATCGCTCTTCTGTCATGGCTCTGTACCTGTCTGCGGTGGATGCGGGGCCCGATAGCCCGACATCAGGTCTGCGGCTTCCCCGATCAGGATGGATCGAAGATTGCGCCGCCCCCGCGCGAGCAGGGATTCAAGGGCTTCGACACTGACCGACAGGATGTCCGCCGCATCGATATTGCTCATTTCCTGGAAATGCACGAGCTCCATTGCCTGTCTTTGCCGCTCGGGCAATTCCTGCATCGCCTCGGCGACCCGGTTTTCGGTCTCGGCGCGCACAAGAATACCCTCCTGGTCCAGTCCCGGATCGCGGCGATCCGGCAGGGTTTCCGGCAGGACTTCGCGATGCTTGCGGCGGCGATCATGGCAGAGATTGATCGCGATCCGGCTCATCCAGGTCGAGACCTGGGCGCGGCCCGGCTGCCAGTTCGCGGCGGCTTTCCAGACGCGAATAAAGGTTTCCTGGGCGACATCTTCCGCCGCGGCGGCATCATTGAGCATGCGGTGTGCGAGACCGACGATGCGCGGCAAACGCCGCCGCATCAACTCCGCGGCGGCGGCGCGATCACCATCGGCAATCCGCGCCATCAGCGCCTCGTCGGTCTCGTCAGGCCTCATGTCTGTCGCCATGTTGCGGGTGCGGAATACCTCCGGATCATTCGCGATCCGGGGTTCATTTGCCATTCCGCGCCCGTCAAACATGGCAAAGACACTAGTTACGCCACCAGCGACGGCGATCATGACGCGCGTCTGCGGCAGCGTCCAGCTCGGCCGGTGTGACGACGCCGTCACTATCCTGGTCAAGCCGGCTGAAACCAGCGCGTTCCATGCCGAGGAATTCGGCGCGGGAGATGCGCTCATCACCATCGGTGTCGGCACGGCGCAAGCCGTCCTCGCCTCTTGGCCCGCGATTACCGCGTCCACCACGTTCGGCACGGTCACCGCGTTCGGCACCATCACCCCGTTCACCACGATGGCCACGACGCATGGAACGAGCCTCCTCGCCTTCAGGCCGGTCAGCAGCGCGCGCCTCATGCATCGCCCGCATACGCTGGCGGATTGGCGACTGGTCGGCCGCATCGAGATAGCCATCGCCATTGCGATCCATCCACTCGAACATGTCAGACTGCAGGGCATCGACTTCTGCCTGCGTGACCGAGCCATCGCTATTGGCGTCGGCCAGACGCAGCATCATCGTACCGCCACGTTCGCCGTGACGACCGGGGCCGTCATGGCCACCGCGACCGGGTTGGGCATTGGCAGCTGCACCGGCCATGATCATGGCCGATCCGGCTAGCAGTATTGTGAGCATAGATTTTTTCATCGGAATAATCCTGTTTGTCAGCGTCCTCGCTTGCCCCTTCAACGCCGGGCGCAGGGGAATCCGTCGCGGATTTTTCACACCGCGCGCAGATAATGCTCAAACAATGCCCGCACCTTTTCACAGCGGGCCTCGAGAACGGCCCGCAGGGCGTCCAGATCCTCAACCCCGGCCATCGCAACCAGGCTGCGGGTGAAGCCGGCACTGGCGCCGGCCGGATCGAAACCTGTCCCGTGCGTGGCGCGCAGCAATTGCGCGATACCCAGATAGAGATGAACCGTATCGCTGAGAAAGACGGCGTCCTCGCCCGCCATCTCTCCGGACCCTGCCAGCGACGCCAGCGCCGCCGCCGTGGAATGATGGATCACCTGACCATCCGGTGCCGCGATCAGCTGCAGGGTCTGGACGATGAACTCAATATCCTGCAATCCGCCGACGCGGCTCTTGATATCCCATTCACTCTGGGCCGGGCGGGCGCCCTCGAGACGCTGGCGCATTTCGCGCGCGTCGGCCAGCACACGCTCGCGCGGCCGCGCCCGCGTCAGTGCTGCGTCAATGGCAGCGATCAGATCATCATTGACCCCGCCATCGCCGGCGATCACACGTGCCCGCGTCAGCGCCATCAATTCCCAGGTCCAGGCCTCGTCGAAATAATACTGGCCGAAGCGTGCCAACCGAACGGCAACTGGCCCGGCCTTGCCCGATGGCCGCAATTGCATGTCGACCTCATAGAGTTCGCCCTCCTCGGTCGGTGCAGACAGGGCGCTGATCAGACGCTGGGCGAAGCGTGAAAACCAGGTCTGGGCGGTCTCGTCGCCATCATACACAATCATCAGGTCGAGATCGGAATCGGCCGCCAGCTCGCGCCCGCCCAGCTTGCCCAGACCGAGCACGGCATAGCGGCCGGGCATAGCGCCGGAGCGCCGCGCCGTTTCGCGCTCGGCGGCCTGCGCCATGAATTCGATCGCCGCATCGGCGATTGAGGAATAGGCGGCACCGGCCGTCTGCGCGTCGGCCGCCCCGCGCACGATCTGGGTGCCAACCCGGAAACGCTCTTCGCGCACCAGACGCCGGGCCGCATTGAGCGCCCCTTCATAACTGTCACAGGCCGTCACCATCGCGCCGAGACGGTTTCTGAAATCATCCGGCGGGTCCTGGGCCAGCGGCACCGAAAACCGGTTGTCCAGCATGACATCAAGCATGTCGGGCCGGCGTGCCAGATCGGCCGCCATGCGCGGTGCGATAGTCAGAATCGAAATCAGGTCCGCCGCCAGGCCGGGCTCATTCATCAACAGGGAAAGTGGCTGCACACCCATGGGCAGGTTTTCATAAAAGGCCGCGAAGCGGACAAAGGCGGCATCGGGCTCGCCGGTCGCCGCCATGATATCGACCAGGCGCGGCGCGATCTGCGCCAGCAGCGTCCGGGCACGCGGGCTGCGCGTGGCGCGCACCTTGCCCCCGGCCCAGCCATTGAGCCGCTTCCAGACCTGGCCGGGATGCTGGAAACCGAGTTTTTCCAGCGTTGCCAGCGTGTCCGGGGTTGGCTCGACCCCGGTGAGGACCAGGGTGCCCGCCTGTGAGGAGAGCGAGGCATCATCCTCGAACTGGTCGGAGAAATGACCATGCACCCGGCGCAGCAGCGCCTCGACCTCGGCATCGAAGGCGGCGAGATCGCCATAGCCGGCCATTGCCGCGACATGGCGGCGATCGGCATCGCGCACGGGAAGGGTCTGGCTCGGTTCGTCCTGGCGCATCTGGATGCGGTGTTCCCAGGAACGCAAACTGCGATAATCCGCGCTCAGGGACTGCACGGTTGCGGCATCGACGACGCCGCGCGCCTCCAGCGCCGCAAGCGCCTTCAGGGTCGGCGAGATCCGCACGCTGGGATCGCGGCCACCAAACACCAATTGGGGCACCTGGGCGAAGAATTCGATCTCGCGGATGCCACCGCGCCCGAGCTTGAGATCATGCCCGGCGGGCTGGATTTCACCGCGACGCCCGACGGTCTGTATCTGGCGGGCGAGGCCGCGAATATCCTCGATCGCTGCGAAATCCAGCGCCCGGCGCCAGATGAAGGGCTGCATCTGGTCAAGATAGTCCTGCGCCGCCACCGCATCGCCGGCGCAATAGCGGGCCTTGATCCAGGCCGCCCGCTCCCAGGTCTGGCCGAAGGATTCATAATAATTCAGTGCCGCATCCGTCGACAGGACCACCGGGGTCGAACCCGGGTCCGGGCGCAGCCGCAGATCGGTGCGGAAGACATAGCCATCGGCGGTGACGTCCTGGAGCGTCCGCACGATGGCCTGCAGCAATCGCGGCAGGCGCTTGCGCGGCTCCTCGTCAGCCGGCATGCGCAGCGCGTCCGCATCAAACAAGGCGACCAGATCGATATCGGAAGAATAGTTGAGCTCGCCCGTGCCCATCTTGCCGAGGGCAAAGACGAAAAGGCCCGGCAGAGGATTGGCCGCATCCGCCACAGGCAAGGTCCGTCCGGCCGCCGCCGCGAAACGGACATGGCCCAGCAGGGCCGCCTGCACCGCCGCGTCGGCGAAGCGGCTGACGGCGGCGGTGACGTCACCGGCGTCCCAACGCCCGGCGAGATCGGCGAGCGCGACGAGCAAGTGCATATCTGCCTTGGCGCGCCTCAAGGCCATATCGAGGCTGGCGATATCGGGGGTTTCCGCCCCCGCGTCGATGACGTCGGCAATGGCCTGGTCCAGCCGGGCTTGCGGGCTCTGCTGCGTGCAGGCGGCCAGCCCTTCAGGTCGCCGCTGGGCCAGACGTCCCAAATAGGGTGCGGCGGCAAAAACACTGTCGAGAAAAAGCCGCGCCGGCCCGGTCGCAGCCTGCGCCGCTGCCGGCAGGCTGGCGAATATGTGATCGCACTGCCCGGCGCTGGACCCCGGCAAGGGTGGAAGCTGGTGATGAAGGAGTGGCAGCGCGTCAGACATGGGCTCAAACTGGCGTGATTGCCCGGCCGGGGGAAGCCCTATGCCTTGCTCTCTTTCGCGGCCGCGGGAAAGCTCAGCGAGGCCCGCAGGCCCGGCCCGTGCTCGCCATCAACGAGGCCGGGACCTTCCTCGATCCGGAACACCCCATTATGGATGTCGCTGATCGCCTGCACCAGCGACAGGCCGAGCCCCGACCCCGGCAGCGTGCGGGAATTATCGAGCCGGACGAAGCGCTGGACCACGCGCTCACGATCAGCCTCGGGCACGCCGGGGCCGGTATCGGTGACGGAAAACTCGATCAGGCCATCGGCAGTCTGGCGCAGGCGCAGTGCCACCGCGCCGCCGGAGGGTGTATATTTGACGGCATTGTCGAGCAGATTGGCGAGCGCCTGGGAGAGCAGTCCGCGATCCCCCATCATCCGCAGGCCCTGCTGGACTTCGCTGTCAAAGGACAGGCCCTCATCCTCGCAGACCGGCTGGTAGAGCTCGGCGAGGTCGATGGCGATTTCCGCCGGATCGAGCCGCGACATGGCACTGCGGCTCTCGCCCGCTTCCAGCCGTGAAAGGCTGAGAATGGCGTTGAAAATCCCGAGCAATTCATCGGTGTCGGCGACGGCACGTTCCAGCGCCTGCTCGCGCGCCTCGATATCACCATCCTCGCGCAGGGCCTCATCAAGCCGGTTGCGCATGCGCGTCAGCGGCGTGCGCAGATCATGGGCAATACTGTCGCCGGTATGGCGCATGCGATGCATCAGCGCCTCGACCCGGTCGAGCATGGCGTTGAAGTTTTCCGACAATTCGTCGAGCTCATCGCCGGTGAAATTGCGCGGGGCGCGGCGTTTGAGATCGCCGGCCTTGACGCTGCGGGCCACGGCATTGATGCCATCAAGCCGTCGCACAAAGCGTCGGCTGACGAAAATGCCGGCCGCCACGCCCAGGGCGAGCGCCAGCGCCGAGGCGGCCAAAATCGTATTGAGCATCCGGCCGACGAGGCGGTTTTCCTCATCGACATCGAGGCCGACAAACAATCGATAGCCGCTGGGCAATTCGATAATGCGGCCGCGCCCGGCCCGGTCATCCTTGTCGGTTTCGGTGGTGCCGCCAGCGGGGGGCCGCCGATAGGTGAATTGCAGACGCCCCTCATCATCGGGCTGAACATCGGGCAGACCCGACAGATTTCCTGACAGGGCACGCCCGGATGGGTGCACCAGCAAGTAGAGATAATCGGCACCCCCGCCGACGGTGCGCTGCAGGATATAGCGGTTGATGTCGCGAATGCCGCCGACCTGGAAGCGCGCTTCAAGCGCTTCCATTTCTTCATAGACCGCCTCGTCGGCACGGCGCATCATCATCCCGGCCGACGCCACATAGACGAAGGCGAGGATGACGAAACTCGACAGGGCGAACAGGCCAGCCGACAGGAGGGTCTGCCGGAAGGCCGTTGTTCTGAGAAAGGCGGCGCCGCGATTATTCACGGGCGATCATGCCTGCAAGCGATAGCCGGCCCCGCGCACCGTGTGCAGCAATGCACGCGGGAAGGGCTTGTCGATCTTGGAGCGCAGGCGCGAGATATGGACATCGATCACATTGGTCTGGGGGTCGAAATGATAGTCCCACACCTTCTCGAGCAACATGGTGCGTGTCACCACCTGGCCGGAATGCTTCATCAGGAATTCCAGCAGGCGGAATTCGCGCGGCTGCAGCAGGATTTCCTCCTCGCCGCGCACAACCTTGCGGGCGAGGAGATCCATTTCCAGATCGCCCACCACCAGCCGGGTCTTGACGGCGTCGGGGTCGCGGCGCCGGGCCAGGGCCTCGACGCGGGCGAGCAATTCGGCAAAGGCATAGGGCTTGACCAGATAGTCATCACCGCCGGCCTTCAGCCCCTCGACGCGATCATCGACCTCGCCGAGGGCTGACAGGATCAGCACCGGGGTGCGGATATTGTCGGCCCGCAGGGCGGCGACCATGGTCAACCCGTCCATGCGTGGCATCATCCGGTCGACGACGAGCACGTCGTATTCCGCAGCACGGGCCATTTCCAGCCCCTCTTCGCCATCGGGAGCGTGATCGGCCACATGGCCGGATTCACGCAGACCCTTGCGAATGTAATTCGCCGCTTCGCGGTCGTCTTCGACAATCAGGATACGCATGGACTGGTCCTTCCGGTTATTCGGCTTCGCCGAGCTGGAGCGCGATATAGCGCTGGCCGACCTGGGTCTCGACGAGCAGGAGGATCGCATTGCGATTGCCTGCCCGGGCCGCATTGATTGCGTCTCTCAGGGCTTCAGTCGTGCCGACAGCGCGGCCACCAGCCTCGAGAATGATATCGCCGCGCGACAGACCCTTGCGGGCCGCTTCACCGCCCGGTTCGAGGGTTTCGATCACCAGGCCAACCGTGCCGGCAGGCAGGCCGCGGCCGTCACGCACTTCATCGGTCAGTGGCGACAGGCTCATGCCGAATACATCGACGCTCGCCTCGGCCTGTTCCCGGCTTGGCAGCTGGTTCAGCGTCGTGTCATCGGGGCGTTCACCCAGTTCGACGCGCAATGTCCGCTCGCGGCCATCACGCAGGATGCGGAAACGCACCTCGGTGCCCGACGAGAACTCGCCAATGCGGCGGGTCAGATCGCGTGAATTCTCGACGCTGTTATCATTGACTTCCAGCACTACATCCTCGCGCTCGAAACCGGCCTGGTCAGCCGGGCCGCCCGCGACAACCGAGCTGATAATCGCACCGGTCGAGGCTTCAAGCCCCATCGCGCTGGCAATATCCTCGGTGACATTCTGGATGCCGACACCGAGCCAGCCGCGCGACACATGGCCGTTCTCGCGCAGGGCGGTCACGACGCGGGCCGCGACATCGGAGGGAATAGCGAAACCGATCCCGACACTGCCGCCGGTCGGCGAGAAGATCTGCGAATTCACCCCGACCACCTTGCCGTCGAGGCTGAAGGTCGGGCCGCCGGAATTGCCGCGATTGATCGGCGCGTCGATCTGCAGGAAATCATTATAGTTCGAATTGCCGATCTCGCGCCCGGTGGCCGAGATGATGCCGGCGGTCGCCGTGCCGCCGAGGCCAAAGGGATTGCCGACCGCGACGACCCAGTCGCCAACGCGGTAATGCGGCTCATCCTCGAGCGTGACGAAGGGAAATTCGATCTCTTCATCGACCTTGAGCAGGGCCAGATCGGTCTGCGGATCGAGCCCGATGACGCGGGCCGGATAGGTCTCGCCGCCGGCAGTGCCAATGGTGATCTCGGTGGCGCCGTCGACGACATGATTATTGGTGACCAGATAGCCATCGGCCGAAATGAAGAAGCCTGAACCGAGCGATTGGCGGGGCTGGGAAGGTTGCGGCGCCGCGCGGCCGCCGAACTGGCGTTCGAGCCATTCGCGCATTTGCGGCGGCATGTTTTCAAGGTCGACACCGGCGGCCACCTCTTCGGGCGTCGAGCTGGCCTGGATTGTCACGACAGCCGGGCTGACATGCTCGATCAGGTCGGCAAAGGACATCGGGGCGCCGGTTGGAATGGCCGCCGCGAAATTGGGCTCCGAGATTGCCTGCATCGCATGCGCCGGAGCGATGGACTGATTGAGCAGGGAACCGGCAGCGAGTGCGGCAAGGACCAGAACGGAAACCCCGCCAAGACGACGGATTTTGGAAACTGACAACATGGGTAAGACAGACCTTTCTTGTTCGAGCCGGGGCCAGATTAAGCAGGAAGGATCTGTCGCCGGCGTTTCCCAAACATTACAATAACATTACAACCGGTAACTAACCCGTCATGTTTCAGCGGACCCGTTTTCCTCACGCGTCTGCACCAAAACCGGCCCGTGCAATGTCCGGTGGACGGGGCATTTGTCGGCGATTTCCAGCAGGCGCTGGCGCTGGGCCGCGTCGAGATCTCCCTCAAGGCGGATGGCGCGATCAAAGATATCGATCTTGCCCTCATGGCCCTCGGCTTCGCCCTTGCGGTGGCGCACCGTGACCGTGACACGGTCGAGCGGCAGGGATTTGCGCGTCGCATACATGCGCAGCGTGATCGAGGTACAACTGCCCAGCGCGGCATTGAGGAAGCCATAGGGGCCCGGGCCGCGGTCACCGCCACCGAGATCGGCCGGTTCGTCGGCGATCATGACATGCTTGCCGATGACGACGTGATTGGCATAGGGCCCCTGCCCGGTTTCACGCACCACGACCGAGCCCTCCTCGGCCGGGGCCGGCGGTGCGGCGCGATCATCCCCGGCGGTCTGGTCCGCGCCGATATAGCGCTGCGACCAGGCGGCAATCACATCAGCCGCATGGCGGGCATCGTCCGGATCGCCGAGCAGGTGATCGGCGCCGTCGAGGTCGAGATAGCTGCGCGAATGCCGCGCGGCCCGGAAGAGTCGCGTCGCATTCTCGACGCCGACGATATTGTCGGTCGGAGAGTGCGCGATCAGCAGGGCGGGCTTGAGCGCGGCGACGGCATCTTCCAGTGAGTGGCCCTCGATATCCTCGAGGAATTGCTTTCGGATACAGAAGGGACGTCCGCCCAGCATCACCTCAGCCGCGCCTTTGGCTTCGATCTCGGCAATGTCGGGGTGGAAGGCCTGGCGCACATGCGAGGCATCGGCCGGTGCCCCCAGCGTGGCGATCGCGCGCACCGAGGGCAGATGTCTCGCCGCCGCGATCACCGCCGCGCCGCCAAGGCTGTGCCCGACCATCAGGGCCGGCGCTTCATAGCGCCCGGCGAGAAATTCGCCGGCCTTCACCAGGTCCTGGATATTGGAGGAAAAATTGGTGTTGGCGAAATCACCCTCGGACTGTCCCAGCCCGGTGAAGTCGAATCGCAGCACGGCAAAGCCGGCCTGCGCCAGGCGGCGCGAAATCCGGCTGGCGGCGTGGATGTCCTTGGAGCAGGAGAAGCAATGCGCAAACAGGGCATAGGCGCGCGGCGTCCCGTCGGGGGTTTCCAGCCGGGCGGCAAGGCTCTCACCAAGGGCTCCTGGAAATTCAACGCGTTCAGATCTGGCCATGCATTTCTCCCTGTCTTGTGAACAGAGATAGGGGCCGCGAGCGGCAACGCCAAACCTATTGCTGTGGCGGAGCAGTCACGTCTTCTTGATCCGCCGCCCCGGCGGCCTCATCGCCCTGCCAAACGCCCGCCTCGCGCAAGGCTTCGGCGACTTCCGGCGGCATATAGGTCTCATCATGCTTGGCCAGCACGGTCTCGGCCTGGAAGACACCATCAGGGCGGAACCGGCCTTCGGCAATCACGCCCTGACCTTCGCGGAACAGGTCGGGCAATATGCCGCGATAGGTCACATTGACGGTCTCGACCCGGTCGGTGATGGCAAATGCGGCCGCGCTATCGGCGCCGGACGTGTCGATCGAATCCTCCAGCACCAGACCACCAACCCGGACCCGCTCGCCGGCCGCCGGTGGCGCCGCGGCGACTTCGCTCGGGCTGTAGAAGAAGACCACCGCATCGCGCAGCGCAAACAGGCCCAGCGCCACAGCCGCGACCAGTACGAGCGCGGACAGCGCGATTGTAGCCAGGCGGCGATTGCGATGACGCATCAAAATGGGCTCCGGCGGCGAAAGACAAGGGAGAGATTATTGGCCGGCATCTCATGGCGTTCCGGCGCATCCCAGCCGGCCGCGCCGAACAGGGCCTCGACATCGGCGCGCGCGCGCACACCCCATGAAGAATTGCGCGATTTGAGCGAGCGGTCGAAATCGAGATTGGACGGCGCCGTCTCCGCTCCCTCCAGATAGGGTCCGTAGAGATAGACCAGCCCGCCATCGGCAATCAAAGTCTGACTTGCCGCCGCAATCGCCTCGGCCACAGCCCAGGGCGCGATATGGATCACATTCAGGCAGACCAGGGCATCAAAGCCCTCCAGCTTCGCAGCCCAGCCCGGACGGGTCAGGTCGAGATCGAGGGAGGGGCGCATATTCGGCGCTGCCTCGGCGGCCCAGGCATTCTGGCTGGCGCGGGACGCGGCATCGGGGTCGCTCGGCTGCCAGTCGATATCCGGCCGGCGCTGACAGACCGACACCGCATGCTCACCCGTCCCCGACCCGATCTCCAGCACGCGGGCCGATGGCGGCAGCAAGCCGGCCAGCAAATCGCCGATCGCGTCGCGATTGCGCGCGGCGCTGGGCGAGAACAGCCGTGCCGCTTGAGACTGGCGCGCTTCGAGCGCGATCTCGGGTGGAGAAGTGTCGGTCATGAAGGCGAATTAGGGGTGCCGGGTGAAGATGGCAAGCCTGGCTTGCGCACCGGGACGCTATGCCGCGGCGGCAATACCGCGCCGGCGCAGCAATCCAGCCGATTCCGTACTGCCGGCGGCATCGAGCAGATTGGCGACAATGGCCAGGCATTCCTCGGCGCTGACCCGGGCCTGCCCCGAACTGTCGGCGACCAGATCGACCAGCATCTTGCCGGCCTCCTGCATGCGCCGCTCGGCCTGCTCATAGATTCGCTTCTGTGCACTCGCGATCGCCGCCGCATTGGCGTGCTCACGCGCGCGAAAGAGGAAGTACAACAATCCGGTGGCACGCTCGATCGCTGCCGTCGGCGGCAATTGCGCCGGGATAATACGGCCACTGCGGCCGCGACGCGGTTCGGGCAATCCGGTGTCGAGCGCCAGCGGCACTTTTTCCATCACCTTCTCGACATTGGTCGAGGCCTCGGCGCGCAGGCCGAACAGGGAACGGCCCCAGCGGCCATCCTTGCGGATGCCGAATTCCTGTACCATGCCGGTTGAATAGCCGACATAGCGCTCAAATGTCTCGAAATAGTCTTGTGCCTCGGCCATGTTGGCTGGCGGATGTTTCAGCTTTCCGGCGTAGAAACCGGTATCGGCAAGGACGGTATCGCCGATCGCCGCCAGCTCGGTCTTGGAGACAACGAGATCATCGCCGCGCCGTCCGATCTTCTCGACGACGCGGAAGATCTGCCAGGGCGAGGTCAGCCGTCCCATGACCAGCAATAGCAGCCAGACGGCGGACTCCGGAGCCTCAGCCAATAATTGCTCATGCTGTGCCCGCACCAGTTCGCAAAGCTCCGGATCAAAATCATCAACGACGGCGGGAATATCCACCATCGCCGCGGCAATGCGTTCGTTGAATTTGAGCAGATCGACCGCGTCGTGCAGCATGGAGCGGCAATCGGGGCCGAACCGCTTGTCCAGCGCCGTCATATCCTTGGGGACGCGATCCGCCCGCGCCACCGCCTCGGCCAGGGCCGCCGCAGCATCGCACCGGTAATCATTCCAGACCGGATCGCTGCCGGGCTTGCGGCACTTGCGCACTTCCTCGACCAGTTCCTTGGCGATCTGCCGGCCAAGCCAGCCCCATATCTTGCTGAGATTGTCCGGGCTGAAGCGGTATTTCGACGGCGGCACCGAATTCGGCTCGGCGGTCAGCGCGCGCAGGGGTTCAAACAGGTAAGCCTTGGCAAGATCGCCGGCCGGCTCCCCCATGAGGGCTTCAAGCTCGTTGAAAACATCGAGCAGGCCCTGGGATTCCGGATCCGCCGCCGCAGCGGCCTGCGCCGCCCCATACAAGCCGGTACGCACCCGTGGCGGCATGCTGCGCCAGAGCGCCTCCAGTTTGATTCGTTTTCCCGGCGAAAGGAGAGCCATTCGACAATACAGACCATGGTTAATGAGGCCGAGTATTCAACAGTTCAGGTTAACGCCGCTTTAGCGTGCCGTGGCAGGCAAAGTCAGACGCACGCAGAGGCCGCCAAGACTGGACCGAGACAGAATAACCTCGCCATCATAAGCCTTTGCGAGATCCGAAACGATTGCGAGACCCAGGCCGGATCCGGGTGCTTTTTCGTCGAGCCTCACCCCACGTTGTAGTGCGCTCTCGCAACCAGCCGCGTCGAGGCCGGGTCCGTCGTCTTCAATGAGGAGTTCGAGCCCGCGTTCGCCGCCCTGGCGCGCGGTGACCAGGACGCGCGATTCGGCCCACTTGCCGGCATTATCCATCAGATTCCCGACCATTTCCTCAAGGTCCTGGCGTTCGCCCCGGAAAAACAGACCGTCAGCCAGTGCCGTATCGATTGCAATGCCACGCCGGGCGTAGATTTTGGTCAGGGTGCGGGCGAGGTCGCTGACGGTGGAGCTGACTTCCGTGCGGGCACCGATCGCCTTGGCATGCGCCGCCGCGCGGGCCCGCCGCAAATGATGATCGACCTGTTCGGCCATGATGGCGGTCTGCCGCCCGACCAGATCGCCAAAATCATCACCCGCCTCGCGCGCTTCATTGGTCAGGACGGCAATCGGGGTTTTCAGGGCATGCGCCAGATTGCCGACATGGGTGCGTGATCGCTCGACCAGCTCGCGCGAATGATCGAGCATGGCATTGAGCTCATCGGCCAGCGGTTGCAGCTCGGTGGGAAACTGGCCATCGACGCGTTCGCTACGCCCTTCGCGGACATCGGCGACACTATTGCGCATGCGCAAGACCGGCGCGAGACCGATCCGGACCTGGAAGAAGACGCCGGCCGCGATCGCGGCCGCGAATCCGAGCAGCAGCACGGCCGAGGTAATGGCGAAATTGCGGACATCGCGATCAGCAGGCCGCCTGTCCTCGCCAGCCATCATGATCACGACACCCTCGCGGTCCGGCAGGAGCACGGCCTGGGCAACCACGCGCAAGGGTTCGCCGGCAGGCCCCTTGGCACGCCCGGTGACAATCTGTCCCGGAGAAGCCTGGGCCCGGTTGCGCAAGCCCTGCGAGGCCGCAAGCGTCTCGTCCCACAAGGAGCGTGAGACGATGAGTATGCTGTCCTCGCCACTCTGCGCGGCATCAACGATTTGCCAGTAGCGGCCGGAGAAGACGCGGCCATAGGCGGGATCGGACGGGCGCCGTGCCAGCGCCACCGCGCCATCCGCATTGGTCTCCGCCGCCGCCACCAGGGCGCCGACGATACTGGTCAGACGATCGTCCAGTGTGCGGATGACAGAGCGCTGGTACAGCGTGCTCAATGCGATCGCGCCAACCAGCAGCAATGCCAGCGCCCAGGCCGCCGCGCCGGCAAACAGCCGGAAGGCAAGGGAGACGCGCGAGGTCACGAGACGGGTGGGGTCACCGGTTCGACCAGGCGGTAACCGAGACCACGAACCGTTTCGATCCGGTCCTGGCCGATTTTCTTGCGCAGGCGTCCGACAAAGACCTCGATCGTATTGCTGTCGCGGTCAAAATCCTGGTCATAGATATGCTCGACCAGTTCGGTGCGCGAGATGACGCGATCCTGGTGATGGGCGAGATAGCTCAGCATGCGGAATTCATGTGAGGTCACCTTCACCGGGCTGCCCTCGATGAAGACACGCGCGCCACGCGTATCGATCGACAGGCCACCGCATTCAATCGTCGAGGTCGAATGACCGGCCGCGCGCCGCGTCAGCGCCCGCAGCCGCGCCAGCAATTCCTCGGTATGGAAAGGCTTGGTCAGATAATCATCGGCACCGGCGTCGAAGCCGGCGACCTTTTCACTCCAGCGATCGCGCGCCGTGAGAATCAGGACCGGAAAATCGCGGCCATCATTGCGCCAGCGTTCCAGAACGCTCACGCCGTCCAGCTTGGGCAGGCCAAGGTCGAGCACGACGACATCATAAGGCTCGGTATCGCCGAGGAAATGACCATCCTCGCCATCGAGCGCGGTATCCACCGCATAACCGGTATCCTCGAGCGCCCGGCAGAGCTGGCGATTGAGATCCGGATCGTCTTCAATAATCAGAGCGCGCATGATTTTTCCTATCGTTCCGACAGTATATTGCCCGTGCGGGCATCTGCCACCACATCAATCCGGCGGCCGTCGGCGGTCAGTATCTTGACGATATAGCGCGGCTGGCTGCCACGCACGAGTTCGGCGTCAAGCACTTCCGCGTCGGGGTAGAGCCGCCGCACTTCACCGATCACACGGATCGCCGGCACCAGATTGCCCTGCTCGCGCTGAACGCGGGCCTCGCCCGGCGTATAGCGGTCTCGCATATCGCGGCCCTGGGTCCATTCCAGACTTTCGGCCTCGGCCTGCGTTACAGCCGGCACGCCGAGGGCGGTGAAGGCTGCAGCAATTATGATCAGTGTTCTCAACATGGCACTCTATGTGACGCAGCCGCCCTGAACCCGGGCTGAACGACTGCCTTATCCTGCACTCATCTTCGAACTACAGGCCCTTGCGTGGATCATAGCCCGAAGCCGGGCGCCAGGTCTGCAAAAACGTCCGCAGCGCCTCGTCCTGTTGTGGCAGCGCCACCACGAGCCGGACAATCTGGTCGCCCCGCTTGCCCTTGCCGCTGGCAAAACCCTTGCCGCGCAATCGCAGCAGGCTGCCGCTGCTCGAGCCCGGCGGCACTTGCAGCACGACCGGTCCGTCAATCGTCGGCACGCGGACCTTGGCGCCCAGCACCGCTTCGGTCAGTGTCACCGGCAATTCCAGCCTGACATCATCGCCATCGCGCGAAAAATGCCGGTGATCGGCGATCCTGATCTCGATCAGCGCATCGCCCGCCTGGCCGCCGCCCGGCGGGGTCTGGCCCTGACCGCGCAGCCGCAACACCTGACCGTCAGCGGCGCCGGAGGGCACCGCGACCTCGACCGCCCGGCCGCCGGGCAGCGTCACGCGGTGCTTGCCGCCGCTGGCCGCAGCGAGGAAATCAATCGTCAGGGTCTGGCGCACATCGGCTCCCTTGCGCGGTGCTTCGCGGGCCTGGGC
>TARA_R110002096_G_scaffold54517_13_pt1 | contig 22356 bp, 17 predicted proteins | sample TARA_R110002096 | Tara Oceans TARA_R110002096 (sample SAMEA4397295) | marine metagenome | biome: Polar Biome; feature: [DCM] deep chlorophyll maximum layer (ENVO:01000326); material: water (ENVO:00002006), including particulate matter (ENVO:01000060) such as... | depth 35 m
CCGAAGGGCTCGAACCCTTCACCATGTTCGAAACGGCAAAGCTTGGAGTCGTCTTTGTCGCCATTACCAGCCTTTACCTGGTCACGATCGGGCGCCGTTTGTTGCCGGATCGCGTAACGCTCTCCACCTTGTTCGAAAGCGCCCAGACTCGCGAGTTCCTCACCCAGGCTCGCATTACGCCTGATTCGAAGTTGATCGGCAAAATCGTGACCGAAACGCCGCTTTCCAAGATTCGGAACATTCGGATTATCGAAGTGCGCCGAGGTGACCGGCGTGTCGAGACGCCCTTGAACAAGCTGGAGGTGGAAGAGGGAGATATTGTGGTGTTCAAGAGTCGAGTCGCCAGCATGGTTGAGATTTCTGAGGAACAGCTGGGATTGGTCTTTGGTCTGGAAGAGATTTCAACCGAATCGGCCGTCCTCATGGAGGGCATCATTGGTCCCGACTCGGAGCTGGTGGGGCACAGCTTGCGGGAGCTGAATTTTCGTCAGCGTTTTGGCGTGATCATTCTTGCCGTGCACCGCCGGGGGATGAATTTGAGGGAACGATTTGAAAAGGTGAATCTGGAGTTTGGCGATACGCTTCTCGTTCAGGGACCGGCGGGAAAAATGGCGCAACTCTTTGATCAAAAGGATTTTGTGAACCTGAGTGAGCCAAAGCACGCTTCGCTCCGCCGAACCAAGGCGCCGTTTGCCTTGGCGGCGATTTTGGGATTCATGGTTTTTGGAGCGTTTGCAAGGCAACTGGACACCCCGATCATTGCCTTTGCCCTCGCCGGAGTGTTTCTGGTGCTCGTCAGTGGGGCGATCGATGCCAAGGAGGCCTACAGCGCCATCGACTGGAAAGTCATCTTCATGATTTTTGGGATGTTGGGGCTTGGTGAAGCTCTCAAGGTGACCGGGCTTGCCAATGAGATTGCCACCGCAACCACCCGGTTTTTCGGAGAGAGTTCGGGCGTGGTCCTCATTGCGGTGGTGTATCTGTTGGCCGCCGTGTTGACGGAAATGATCAGCAACAACGCGGTTGCGACGCTTCTTACGCCCCTTGCGGTCGTTATCAGTCTGCAAATGGGCTTTGATCCCCGCCCGTTCGTTATTGCGGTCATGTTCGGCTCAAGCGCCAGTTTTTCGACCCCAATCGGTTACCAGACAAACACCTATGTTTACGGAGCGGGTGGCTATAAGTTCAGCGATTTTGCCCGTACGGGAGCACCATTGGCGGTGATACTTTGGATTACCGCTTCGCTTTTGATCCCGGTATTTTGGCCCCTTCAACCCGGTGGATGAGCGCGATGGAACAAAGTAGGCAAATTTTAAAATTTGTGATTCCAAAATTCCCGAAATCGAGGGTTTTGCTCTTGCTAACCTAAAATTTAGGCCCTACTTAGACCGGCTTTTGACCGGACAGAAATTCGGGCAATTCTAAATCCCCCAACAACACCAAAAAGACAAAACCCTCATGGCCAAGAAAGCTGCGAGTAAAAAAACAACGGCCAAAAAAGCCGCTTCAGGAACCAAAAAGGCGGCAACCAAGAAAACCGCCGCCAAAAAAGTGACTGCGGCAAAGGCGAAGGCGCCGGAAAAATCTGAGGAGCCGGCTCCTCCAAAGAAGAAGGCGCCAGCGGCGAAAAAGAAGCCGGCCAAACTGACCGCTTTCCAAAAATCGCAGCAAAAGAAATTGCTCGAGCTCCGCGATCACATGGTGGATGCCATGGCCGGGGTCGCTCAGGACAATTTGCGCTCCCGATCGGAAGGAAGTGATGCCTCCGCGTTCGGGATGCATCAGGCCGATGCGGGCAGCGATGCCTATGACCGTGATTTTGCCCTCAATCTGCTGTCTCAGGAACAGGATGCGCTCTACGAGATCGACGAAGCTCTCAAGCGCCTCGAATCCGGCACCTACGGCATCTGTGAGATGTCCGGAGATACGATTCCTGAAGCTCGTTTGGAGGCGGTTCCATTCGCCAGATTGACGGTCACCTGCCAGGAACAGTGGGAGAAGCAGAACGGCGGAATTGGACGCGGATATGGTCGTGGACCGACACGTTCTCTGTTCGGCCTGATGGAAGGCGGAAACGAAGGTGTTGACAGCGACTAATTTTCATCTAATCTACGCGCCCCATGGCACGTGAGATCATCATTTTAGAATGCACGGAAGCAAAGGCGGAAGGCAAGCAGCCTTCACGCTATGTAACCCGTCGCAATAAGAAAAGCCTTCTGACTCCAGGAAGACTGGAAAAGGTGAAGTTTAATCCGCATTTGAATCGGCGGACGCTTCATCGGGAAATGAAGTAAATCAGAGGATCTTCGCCAACTTTTAGACGCCTTTATTATGGTCCCTAAGACACGCCAACGACTTGCCAACCTGCGACGCAACAACAAAAAAATGCCGCGTCGGCGTTTGGATATTCCTGCAGAAAAGCTCAGTTACAAGCATCCCGAATTTCTGGGGAAATTTGTCACTGAAACCGGGAAAATTTATCCACGACGCATTACGGGAGTTTCCGCGAAACTGCATCGCCGGATCACCAAAGAGATCAAGATTGCGCGTTCGCTGAATTTGATGGCGTAATCGCTCCGTTGATTCGTCACAGCCTTTGAGATGAGAAGACGACAGTGAATTCTGTCGTCTCTTTTCTTTTCAGGGCACGTAGAGTTCCGAAACCACAATGCTCCCATCATCATGCAGGGATTGAAAGACACGCAGAACGAGCCCGACTACCGAGATATTGCCATCGATCGCGTTGGTGTGAAAAACCTGAGATTTCCGGTCTGTGTCAGCGACAAGGCCAACCGGGAACAGCACACCGTTGCCACCGTCTCCCTGGCGGTCGATTTGCCCAAAGAGTACAAGGGAACCCACATGAGCCGATTTGTGGAGGTTTTGAACTCGCACGGCCCCGAGCTCAACGTTCACACCATCTGCAATATCCCCCAGGAGCTGTTGGGGCGCCTCGACGCAAAGCGATCACACATTGAGTTCGCGTTTCCGTACTTCATGACGAAGGAAGCGCCGGTGACGGAGCGCAAGGGGATGGTCGATTACGAGGTCGTTTTTGAGTTGGAGTCCCAGAATGGAGACATCGATTTTGTGCTCACCGTCAAAGTCCCGGTGACCACACTCTGCCCCTGTTCCAAGGCGATCAGCGAACGCGGAGCGCACAATCAACGCGGCATTGTTACCTACTCCGTGCGATTCAACGAACCGATCTGGATCGAGGATCTCATTCAATTGGTGGAACAATGCGCCAGCAGCGAACTCTATAGCCTGCTGAAGCGCTCGGACGAAAAAGCCGTGACTGAGCGCGCTTACGACAATCCGGTCTTTGTGGAAGATCTGGTGCGCAATGTGGCGGCACGTTCCAACGAGCAGGATAACATTACTTGGTATCGCATCGAGGCTGAAAACTTTGAGTCCATCCACAATCACAACGCGTTTGCGGTGATTGAATCAGGAAAAGCCTAGGGAGCGTTTCAAGTGAGGTCGGGACGCGCAAGTTCGTCCTCATTTTTGAAGATTGGCTTCGCGTGAGCTTGAGATGCGGCGCCTCTCCCGATTGGAACTGCTCTATCCGGTTGCCGCCTACCGTTTCTCTTTCTTCTTCAGAAGTGCACGAAGGCCGAAATTCTGGGGAGTGGCGGGCGCTTCCTGCGGGCGAACCATCCCTTGGGGAACTGGCCTGGTTGATGGAACAATCAACGGCGTCTGGGGAGACGAGGCGAATTCCAAGGCCTGCTGACGAAGCGAAGTTCGGTCGAGCGTGTCGGCATTGGCGATGGCGAGAGCTTCTTCATTCCCGACGATCTGAGGCTGGATGAAGATCAGCAGTTCCTGCCGGTTGAGAGAGCGGTTGGTGGTTCCAGAAAGATGTTTCACCACCGGAATCCGGGTCAGAAACGGCAGGCCGGTTTGTCCGTCGGTTGTGTCTTCGGAAATGAGTCCACCAAGCAGGATCGTCGCCTTATTCGGCACAATTACCGTGGTGCGCAGTTCCTGGGTGCCGATCGTTGGGATCTCGTTGCCACTGACGACCGTGCTGCCGATGATGTCATCGTTGACCTGGGAGATCTGCAAGGTGACTTCGTCGGCTGAGTTGATCAAAGGAATGACTTCGAGCCGAAGAACGACGTCCTGAAACTGAATGCTGGAGGCTACGGCGGCGTTGTCGGTGCCCGTATTCAGGCTGGAGAGCGTGTTGACGGGAACGGCGATTCGTTGACCCGTCTGAATCACGGCTTTCTCATTGTTCAACGTAAAGACGGACGGCCGGGACATCACGGTGAACTTGGAGGTCTGCTGGAGGGCGTCGAGAATGACGGAAATATGGTCGCCGATTTGCCCGTAAACAGTGAGGCCGGTTGGGAAATTTCCCGCAAAGTCCGCAACCGCGCCGAGCCCGAGCGGATCCAGAATTGGGGCTGCAGCATTTCGAGTTCGAAAGGAGCCGGCAGTCGAGACCGAATCGCCACCCACATTGAATCCGTCGATCGACTGAACGACATCGAGACCGAAATTCAGGTTGTCACCCAAGGTCAGCTGACCAATGACGGTGGAGAGGAAAATCTGCCGGGGCTTTTTGTCGAGGTGAGCGATGAGGCGGCTGAGAAGCGCCAATTGTTCCGGAGGACCCGATGCGAAGAGCTCGTTGGCCGTTGGGTCGCCGATCAACAGGGTATGGCCAACCACAAGCGAGCGGGGACCGCCAACGTCCGTAGGTTCGCCGAGGGATTCGCGCGGACCGTCGGAGAGCCCATTCTGATTGATGGTCGAAAAGGGGGAAGACGTTGACTGCCGGTTGCTGGAGTTTCGGCTGAATTCATCAAAGTCCACATTGGAGCCGTCGTCCTTGCCCCGGTTCAGAGCATCCTGTGCGATGGGGAGAAACTCCAGCACCGGAAGATAACGCAGGGCACAGGTGATGTGATTGCTGGTGTCGGAAGGCGCATCGAGTTCCGTGATAAGGCGCTCGACAAAGAGCATTTGGGTCGGATGAGCCTGAACCAGAACCCGGTTGGTGCGCGGAATTGCCGCGACGGTTGGCGCGAGAACGCGTTGGCCAGCTTGTCTTGGAACGTCTCCGTTGGACGGCTGGGCGGGCTCATCCTCGTCCTTGATGAGAAACTTCTCCAACTGCTCGACGACTTCCAACGCGTCAGAACGCTCGAGCCGAAAGGACTTGGTCACTTGTTCGGCCGTTGGAACATCCACAAAACCCTGCAACTCGATGTAGCGCCGAATGACTGCTGAATTGTCGGTGATCGCGAGCGATGCGCCGTCTGGAAGCACCGTGATTTCGCCATATCCATGAGATGGTGAAATCGTGCGAAAGGCTTCAAGCACCTGTTCGGCGGGAACGTTGGAAAGGCTCATCAGGTAGGTCACCAGTTGGTCACCTTTGGGCAAATCGGACGGGTGGAGAATCACCGGAACGCCCTCGCTGCGGGGCACTCTTTCCTCAGTGACGATTTTCATCGTGTCCGGGCCACTGGGAATCAGGACGTATCCATTCAGCAGCAGGCTTTTCTCGATGAATTCCGCCGCTTCTTCCTTGGTCATCGTCGCATTCGTTTCGATCGACAAAAACTCGCCATCGATCGCCGCATCCCGAATGATTTTCTGGTTGGTCAGCTTTTCATACTCACCCAGAATGAAGGGAATCGGCGCGTCTGAGAACTGCAGGCTAACGGTTGCCTGATTGTTTTGAGCAAATGACGAGCCGCATTGAACGTGGAAAATTCCGATCGAGAGGATCAGAATTTGCCAATTTAATTTCGAATGGTAGATAGTAAAGATGTCTTAACATTAAGATGAATTCCTAATGTCGCAAGACAAATGTCACCCGTTGATCGGCAGGGTTTTTAGCTATCCGGCAGGCTTTTTGGATACGGCCTCGTCTTTTTTCGGAATCCGCAACTTCAGGCGCTTCGGAGGGGGCTCTGCCGCTTTCACTTCCACCGCCTCGGGTTGGGCGTTGGGCTTGGCCTTTTTCCCGCCGATTGGCTGGTTGAAGTTGGGATCGAAGTTCAAGATTGCTTCCTGCTTTCCCTTGGCAATTTTGACCTTGGCCTGTCTCCGGTCGCTGTTCGGAAAGACCTCGACGATTTTCAGTTCGCTGTTTTTGTCGCTACTGCTGATGGGGAGGTATTTCCGGGTCTTGCGATCAACGAGCAGGATCGTCCAATCGTCTCCGATTCGAGAAATTCCGGTGAGTGCATAGTCCTCGGCAAAACTGGGCTGTACCGAGGCTACCGTGTCGCGATCAAAAGGACTTTTTTCCCAAGTTGCCCGGTAACGCTCCAACGTTGGATAGGTGGGGCTCCAGGACTCCTGGGCAAACGAGGAAACGATGCCGGCTCCAATAACGAGGAGGAAAACTGCGGAAGGTTTCATGATGGATCTCGGTAGCGACGGAAGAAGGAAAGGCTGCAATTGACCAGCGACTCATCCGTTTTGTCCGGGGTGATCGTAAAGTCACGAACCTCGCGAAATTGGCGCGGATCCTGGACCTGATGGAGCCAGCTGATCAAATTCTTGAGTTCGCCGGAAACTTGAAGCCGCATTCCCGCTTCAATGAACTGGCTATTGCGCTGAATCTCAAGCAATTCCCGTTGATTGACTTTGAGAGACCGGGTGGCGGCGGATTCCGCCAGCTTCAAAAGCTCCTTTTCAGCCTCCTCATCTGAAACGAACTGCGGTTGATGTTGCTGAACCCATTGATGCTGCTGGATCCAGAACTTGCGCTCCTCAAGCAGGGTCTCGGCTTCCACTTTTTGAAGCGTTAGCTCGCGGAGTTCAGCTTGCAGGTTGCTATTGCGTTTGGAAAGTGCCCCGGCAATCACCGTGTGAATGGCAAAGGCAATGAGCAACAAAAACGCTCCCAGCAGAATCAATTCGCGTTGGTTGAAGCGCTTCATCATTCTTCAAAGCCTGGTAAAATTCCGGTTGCGGTAAAAACGGCGCGATTGTCCTGCAGAATAGCGGGCTGAGGGAAATCCCAACGGTATTCGCGGAAGGAATCACTGCTGCGAAGGCGGGCTTTCCAGGTTACGGCGGCCGTCGAACTGCTCGCTTCGCCCCGGAGCACGATCGAGCCGGGTAAGATTTCAAAGTGGGTCAATCGAATCCCTTCCTCCGGTAGAATTTCAACGCAGCGATTGAAGAGTTCGATGGGAAAAAGTCGGTAGTCGAACGAAGGGCGCAATTCTTCAACTTCGAGGCGCGCCTGGCGAACTTTGCTCGCCTCAGGTTCCAATTCCTCGACGGTTTCCTTCAGCGCCACGATCTCTTGATCCTTCATCCAGAGCTGGGCGGCCCATGCGCCGAGGAAAATCGCGTAGAGCCCAAACGCGGCCGCAATTCCCCAAATGATGCGCTTTTTCAGGGTCTGTGATCGGCGAGCTTCGGCGACGGACTCGGGAACAAGCTGTGATTTGGTTTCCACCTTGGCGAGGGGCGAACGTTCCCGAACGCGAACTTCGGTTTTGAAGTTGAGCCCGACCAAAGCCACTTCTTCCGGCCCAAGCGTATCCGTCTTGACGATTTCGACGACTTTCGGGGAATCGATCAATTCTTGAAGAATCAATCCTTCCTGAATCGACTGGATTTCCTGAATCGCGTCTTCATTCAGTTCCGGCTGGGAGAGACTTTGCACATGGGCCGGCTGTTTTCCGCGGGCAAACATCGCGACCCAGTGGCCTAGTTCTCGCCAAAGCAGAATTCCATCTTCCGGAACGGCATGAAAATAAGCTGATGGCTCAAATTCATCCGCTTCGGTCGATCCATCGTTCACTTGGTGATCGAGAAGGGCGAACGCAAGAATCTGAATTTGGTCCCTGTTCGACGAAACTTTCAGATAGCTGATCGTTTCCGTGTCGGATTCGTTGAGAAGGATGCCGCGACTCTCCAGCTGAACGCGAATCATGCCTTTCACGACCGTAGGATCGTCGGAGGCCACTGTCAGCGGAAATGCGCACAGGGAACGCGTCGGGATTGCCATGACGCTGACCTCCGAGAAGGACGCGCCCTTGGCGGCAGGAATCCAGCGGCCCTGCTTATCGACAACCCAAGGTTCCCAGTCCTGCGAGCCAGGAAAGAGAAGCGTTTGTGCTGAAGTGGTGGAACTCATGGAATGACGGAATCGCGCCAATAGTGGAATCTCAGCTCGCCGTTGCCCTTGGTGAGAACGACGTCGCGACGCGCCCCATAGTTCCCTACCAAAGCCACAATCGCAACCCGCTTCACCGGCTCTCTGAAGGTTAATCGCGATGAAATCTGCTCCGGCGGCAACCCCGTGGCTCCCAAAAGAGACAAGACATCGTCCAGTGTCTGAAAACGCAGGTCGTCTTCGGTGTCCGGGATTCCGTCCGGCCCGTTTCGGGAAAGAATGAATTGGTCCGCGGCGATGGGCGAACAGCCGCAGGCGACTTGAATGAGCGGGGAGGCGGCCGCATTCAGGTCCAGTTGGCCGGTTGAACTCCAAAGCGTGAACCAATCGCGCCATTCGGGAAATTGAGCGCTGACCGCATCCATGCCGCGAACTTGTGAAACTTCGTCCAGAGTTTGGAACGGGCGATTGAAGGGAAGACCGATGAGACCGGCTTCCTCGTAGGCATCGCGTTCCGCGCCACTGGCTCGCACGAGATCGTCGCCATCAACCCAATCCATCAATCGGTCGATCAAATCTGCCGTCTCCCCCATGCCGAGGCCCCAAAATCCAAAAATACTCTCGAGAAGCTCCCGTTCCTCGTTCAGGAGCAAGGTGTTGAGATTGAAGCGCGCCGCTTCGCTTCTCAAGCTGACTTCGAGAGATTCAAAGTCATCGGTCGATTCGAATGTCAGGAGAGGACTCCCCTCAATGACATTGGGGTGCGCGGCAATGGCCAATCCTCGCTCGATCATTTGCTCGGCTCGAAATGCCTGTTTTTGCGTCGATTGCGTTTCGACCTGACCGACGACAAAGTTCAGGCTCGTAAAAACCGCAAAACTCAAAATCGCGAGCAGCCAAAAAACCGCGAGCAACGATGAACCGCGTTTCGTGTTGGCAGGATGCCAATTCATGGTTGTTCCTCCTCTTCTTGAGGTGGGGTCGTATCGCGCAAATCGAGCAACAGCTGTGGCGGAATTATCTGTGGGCTCCAGAATACGTAGCGACGGGGAGCTTCACCGCTGAAACCGAGCAACAGCTCGATCTGACTTGGGCGGCGACCGGGATTGATCCAGATGGGTGACCATTCACCGAGGCTGGAATCATAGAATTGCCACTCAAACGTGGTCAGATTCTGGAGAAGCGGGAGCTCCAGCGGGTTGAGCAAATCCTCTTGATGGTAGCGAAGCAGGACCCGGAGCGTTCCTCCCAATTCGGGTTCGGAAACGAGTTCAATCCGCTTGAACCCGGCTGCGGCTCCAAATCCAAACGCCGTGGGTGCGCCTTCGACGGTTAAAGCGGAGAAGGCCTTGTCATCGTTGAGTTCCACCTGATGGGTGAGGCCTGCTTCCGCCGGCAAATGCCGAAGCTCGCGACGAACAAAATCGACGAACGCCGTCCGCGTGGTTTCGAGCGCCTGAACCTGTTTGACGTCACTGCTCAGTTCAAAGGTCGTCCGCGCAACCTGATAGACGCCGGCCAGCAAAATCCCGGTGATGGCGACCGCCAGAGAAATTTCAATCAGGGTAAATCCGGACTGATTCGATCTATGGATAGAGCAGGGCATTCTTGAGGGTTTCAGCGCGGCGAGATTGGGTTCGGTCTCCTTCTTTCCAGGCCGCAATCACTTCAATTTGGTAGAGATCTGGAAGCGCAATGCCATTCCCATCGATGATTGAGACTTCAGGATTGATGTTGACCTGATAGCTCACTCCCAACTCATCAGGCCCGATTCGCGTCACGCCCGGCTCAACTTCCTGGGAATGCAGTTGTTGCTCCATCAGGGTTCGCATTGCTTGAACCGCGTGAGCTTCCTGCGCGGATTCGATCGTCAAAAGACTCATGCTGCGAAGGGCCCCGACCAGGGAAACCGTGACGAGCCCAAAAACGGCCAACGCCAGCATCGCTTCCAGCAAGGCGACGCCGGTATTCCGGGAACGGCGAAGGTTGGGGCTTACGGAATCCATAATCGTTCTTCCTGCGGCATCGCGGTGAGCGGATGAAACTGCATTTCGTAAGAAGCGTCGCCTCGGATCACTCGCAGTCCAATGGGCTCGCAAACGCCGTTGGGCTCAAACCGCCACGCAAAATTGGCGGGAGAGACCCACTTGGTGCTCCCCCAGCGGCGAACCTCCAGGGTGCAATCGGCAAATGGAAGTTGGTAGTCCCGAGCGCGAACGGCGCTGGTTCCAACCTGCAAAAAAACCGGGTTACCTTCTGAGATTGCGGTGCGTCGCGCCTGGCCTGCCAGGTCCTGAATATCGACGGCATAACGAGTGAGAACCTGCTCTTGGTCGAGGCCCCGGAAGCTGACTGCGGCAATTCCGATCAACACCATCATAATCGAGATGACGATGACGACCTCCAGCAGCGTAAACGCGGCCGGTTGGCGCGGCTGACTACCAGTTCCCAATATCGTCTTCGGTGCCTGGATTCCCGTCTGGTCCCATCGAGTAGACGTCATAGCTGTCTGAGTTCTTTCGCCCAGGATAATGATATTGATAGGGATTTCCCCAGGGATCAATGAGGGCCTCCTTTTCGAGGCATTGCGTCCAGGTCCTTGGCTTCGGCCCGCTGGTGGGAGGCTCAACCAATGCAATGAGCCCCTGTTCTTCGGTAGGATAGAACATCGCCTTGGCCTTGTAGCGGACCAGATTGGTCTCAATGTTCTCGACGTCGGCGCTTGCACCGGTCACGTCAGCATCAGAGAGAACGTTCTTCATCTTGAAGGCACCCAATCCCAGAAGGAGCGCAATGATCGCCAGAACCAGCATCATCTCCATCAGTGTCATGGCTGACTGGGTGTTACTTGAGGGGGGATTGATTGAAGTTTTCATCCGGAATGATAGGGATCAGAGTTGAAATCGTTATCGCGAACGCAGGGTCGAGACGGTGTCGTATATTACAGAAATCATGACATAAGCCATGGTTCCTACAAGTACTGCCATCATTAATATAATAACAGGTTGAATTAGTGCACTGATATTTGCGATCCTCTGCGAGAATTCCCGGTCGTACTTTTCGGCGATTCGACTCAGCTTTTCTCCAAGCTGCCCGGATTGCTCACCAATTCGAAGCATGTCCGTCAATTGTCTGGGAAATGACTCGGATTGCTGGAGCGAGCGCGACAGACTCATTCCATCGGTCACTTGATCAACGGTTTTGGCGAGTTTCTCCCGGATGAAGAGGTTTTGGGAGGAGTTCTGCACCAACTCCAAGGCTCTGAGAAGCGGAATTCCGTTCTGCAGCAGATTGGCCATGGTCTCAAGAAAGCGAACCTGAAAGTAGATGGTGAGCAATGGGCCGACGAACGGCAGCTTTAGCTGAATTCGATCCCAGTGGGGACGAAATGCCTTGGACGAGAGGAGGCGCCAGCCAACCACGCCGACAACAGCAAGAATTCCGAGGACCAAGAGTCCGTCTTCACGAATGAAGTTGCTGATGGCGATGAGCGCCGAGGCGAGAGGTGGAAGCTTGGCTCCACTTCGGTCCAACATCTCGGCGAGCCGCGGAATCAAATACGTCATGAAGAGAATGCAGAGCGCGATTCCCGAAATCAGAAGAAATGCCGGATAGGTGAGGGAGGTAACGACCTTGGATCGCAATTCCTGAATCACTTTGAGATGTTCGCCCTGGCGGCGCAGAATCTTCGGCAGCGAGCCACTGACTTCCCCGGCCTGAGCCAGCGAGCAATACATCGGGCCGAAACTCGGCGACGCCTTGCTGAGAGCCTCGGAAAAGCTCAAGCCTTCGCGAAGCGATTCGACACTGCGATCAATCACCCGTTTGAGCGCGGATTGGTCATCGCGTTCCGCCATTGCCCCCAAAGCCGGTTCCAATTGCAGGCCAGCGTGAAGCAGATCGCCAAGTTCCTCGGTGAATTCAATGACGTCGCGATTGCGAAGTCGAATCTGTCCCCCGTTATCGGAAGTGGGAGTCGAGGTTCCCGGCTTCGCCTGACTGTCCTTGAGAACGAACGGTTGAAGTCCCTGCGCATTGAGAGACTGCATTGCCTCACCGCGATTGGAAGCTTCGGCCGTTCCTTTGACCTTGCTCCCATCCGGTTGAATCGCTTCGTAGTAAAACTGGGGCATTCTACTTGGGACCGGCGTTTCGTTCGTCCGCAGTCGCGCTCACAACCTCTTCCAACGTGGTTTCGCCTTCCGCGACTTTCATCCAGCCATACTGGCGCATCGAAATGAATCCCTCCGCCTCGGCTTGCCGACGGAGTGAGGCATACGGTTTTTGCCCGACGATCAGATCTTGGAGGGCTTCGGATATCCGGCAAATCTCGAAAATAGCGATGCGCCCACGGTAACCCGTTCCACGGCAGGACTTGCACCCGCCGGGCTTGGCCGTGTGCAGATTCCCGTCCGTCCGCAGATTTGACGGAAACTCCACGGTATCAAGTTCAGGGGTCGAATAATTGGCGGGAACCCGGCAATCCGGGCAGAGGCGGCGGACCAAACGCTGGCCGATGAAGGCGCGGACTGATGCTCCGACGAGGAAAGGCTCAACGCCCATATCAACGAGGCGGGTAATTCCGCCGATGGCGTCGTTGGTGTGAAGCGTGCTGAAAACCAGGTGACCGGTCAGTGCGGATCGAATCGCGATTTCCGCCGTTTCGAGGTCGCGAATCTCCCCCACCATGATGACGTTCGGGTCTGCCCGCAAAATGCTTCGCAATCCGGCGGCAAAAGTCAGGTCGATGTCCGGCTTCACGGCGATCTGGATGACTCCCGGCAACTTGTGCTCAACCGGGTCCTCCACCGTGACAATACGATGACTGCCATCATTGAGAGCTGATAGGAACGTATAAAGCGTTGTCGATTTTCCCGAACCCGTTGGTCCCGTCACCAAAACGATGCCGTTTGGCTCTTTCAGCAACTGGTCGATCGTTTTCTGGTGAGCCTCGATCAATCCCAGTCGATCCAGGCTGAAGGATTCCTGTCCCAACAATCGGAGGCTGATGCTTTCCCCTTCTACGGATGGGATGGTGGCGACCCGGACGTCGATCGATCTGCCGTCGAGTTGCAACGCGATCCGGCCGTCCTGTGGTTTTCGCTTCTCGGCAATATCCAGGCGAGCCATGACCTTGAGCCGGGAAATGACGGAAGACTGAAGCGTCTTGATTTGCTCCGGAACCGGAACTTCCTGAAGAACTCCGTCAATTCGGTAGCGAATTCTCAAGTCATGGCTCAACGGCTCCAAATGGATGTCCGTCGAGCGCTGGTTCAGGGCATCACGAATGATGTCGTTCACAAATCGGACGACCGAAGCCTCGGCATCGTTCTCATCGAGGTCCGTGGTTTCCTCTTTGAGATCAGAATTGGAGTCAAAATCGCTTCTTCCCTCCAGAATGGCTTCGAAGGTATCGGCCCCAACGCCATAAAGCGCCTGGATTCCTTCCAGGACTCTTTTTTGCGGCGCCAACACCCAGCGCAGGGGATAGGCAAACTCTCGCGTCGCCATCTGGCGGGTTACCACATCGAAAGGATCGGACGTTGCGATGATGAGTTTGGCGGAGGAATCGTCAGGATCCCCCTCAAATCGGATTGGAAGAATGCGGTGTCGAACGACCACCCCGGCTTTGCAGGCCTTTTGAAGGGCTTTTCGTTGATCGAGATCCGGCTCTGGCTCCGGTAGCCAATCCATCTTGAAGTGGTGGCTCACCTTCTCCAGGAAATTTTCCTCCTCCACCAGATCAGCCGAAAGGATGGACTCGTTCAGCGAAGAAAGGCCCTGAGAGGACGTGCGAGCCAAGTCGCGAACTTTGTTCACGTCCGTGCAACCACTATCACTGAGGATCTGGAGAATGGCCGATCTCATGGGTAAGCAGTAACTCTTGAACCTTCATCCCTTCCACTGTCAAAGGAAGGTTCTTAAAATGTCTTAACTATTTTTGCAGGGATTGGAGGAATTTCGATTTACGGAAACGCACTCATCTTGGAGGCGAGTGGAGGTTTTTCAGAGAGGCAGACGCCGAGTCTATTTTCTGGAATCCAATTGAATGGGTAAATCTGATCGTTCGCGGTAATGGCGAAAAGCTACAGGTATACCGGAAAGTGTCTAAAAAATGACAATAATGTCCTTTTTGTGTCAAAAATGTAATAAAAGAATCAAATACGGTAGTAATTCCCTGTTGTGAAATTACAAAAATTCAAAAACTGAGTTGCAGATTTGCGGATATTACTATAATAACTCAGGACTGAGATCAGAGTAGATATGGTATTTACAGATCTTAGTCATTTGGAGCCAGATTGACGCTGTTGCGAATAGCAGGAAGAGCACTTCCTCCCCTCGATGTCGTCTTTCTGGGTTGTGAACCTAACCTAAAAACTAAGCAATTATGTTGTTGGAACGACCTTTGGGCCTCGCCAGAATGCTGGTAATTCTGCAAATCATGATGGCGATGACGCTTATGCTGATCACCTTCGCGATTTTGCGACCGTGGATTCATTACGAAGGATTCGCGTACACGAAATACCTCAGTTACATGGTGCTTTTTGTAGCTGTGATGGTTGTTGAGTTTCTGACTCGACCAATCCGGCTCCAAAACGTCTACTGCATGCCTGCTCGCATGATGGCGGTCCTGAGCCGCCGGCAGGTCGTTTTTCCATTCCTGGCATTGCTGGGAGCGATGTTCCTGCTCAAGGAGACGATGCTCTCCCGGAGTTACCTTCTCGTCTTCGGTGCTCTGTTTTCAGGATTGATCGCAATTTCCAACTTTCGGTTTCTTCCCTACCTCGCGAACTTTTGCATCTCGAAAACAAACAAGGAGGTGCAGTCCATTTTGTTGGTCGCCAACCAGGCGGACGCTGACAATTTCGCCCAGCGGGTAGCCAACGGAGAGTTCCTGGGAATTGATTTGGCGGGTTACATCGAAATCGGGAATGGGGAACCCAGCAAAGACGGCGTTGTGCCATGCCTCGGTTCCCTGGAAGATATCGAATCCATTTGTGACGAAGCCAAAGTGAGTGGCTTGGCAGTCGTCAATTACCATGAGTTTGACGATGTATTCGATTCGCTGGCCAAGTATTGCGAGTATCGCTCCATCCGCTTTGTGGTCGTAGACGGGGTTCGCGACCGATTGGGCGAAAACTATGCATTCTACCAATTCGGTGGAAACAATTTCTACGTTTCGATTCCAGAGCCGTTGGAAGATCCGGTCAACCAGCTGTTGAAGCGAGGGCTTGATATTGCCGTGAGCTTGTTCGCCTTGGCGGTCACGATGCCGCTCGCGTCACTGCTCGTCTTTACGATCCATCGCATGTATTCTCCTGGTCCGTTGTTCTATCGGCAGGAACGCGTCGGGAAGGATGGAAAGCGTTTCCAAATCTTCAAGTTCCGGACGATGACGGTCGCTCACGATCAGGATGGGGTGCAGGCTACCAAAAATGATGTGCGACTGTTTCCTGGTGGAGGTTTTCTCCGCAAGGTGAGCATCGATGAGTTGCCACAGTTCATCAATGTGCTGCTCGGTCACATGAGTGTGGTAGGGCCTCGCCCTCACTACATCAGCCACGATGAGTCGTTCAAGGAGGTGGCCAAGAATTACCCGGTCCGACAGTTCACGAAGCCTGGCATTACTGGCCTGGCTCAAGTGAACGGTTGCCGCGGGGAAATTAAGCAGCCTGCTGACCTTTTGAATCGTGTGCGCTGGGACATCGAATACATCCGCAGCTGGACGCCATGGCTGGATCTGAAGATCATTATGATGACGCTTCGCGAGACGGTTTGGCCATCGAGCCGGGCATATTAGAGAGTCTTTCCGCGATCAGCTGAGTTCAGAGATCTTCTGATTCATCTGATGGAACAAGCGCTCGATCGCTTCATCCGGATCTTCCAACATCATTCCTTCGCGAATGCCGCTGACATGGATCCCGAAGCTGAACGGAGTCACTGCCGGAACTTCAATCTGTTTCCAAGTATACTTCTGAGCTTGGGAGAGGAATTCACAGGCGCGGTTCGTGTCGAGAAACGTGTGTAGCGCTTCCTGGACGGCTTGCTCAATCAGCGGGTGTTCAGGTTCGTGCTCGTGGAGGACCCGAAAGAGGATTTCCGCACTCCAGCGGAGTTGTTTGATGCGCCGTTCCTGACCCGGGATGTTTCTCGGGACCATGAGACCGGTCTGGGCGACGCCGCGAAAATTCCACTTCACGAGTTCCGAAGTCTGCAGCGCTTCGCGAAGATCTTTTTCCGCGTTTTCGGGCTGAAAGAGTTCGCGCCAGGCTTCGAGTTCCAGGGTTTGGAAGGAGCGGACGCTCAAGAGGAAACCGTAGTCATCGATCGTGACCATGGCGTTTCCTCCGGCGGCTTTTTTCAGCCGGTAGGCGACGATTCTGGACAGGGCATCGTTGGCGGCGCGGCCGATGAGCGAGTGGAAGAAGAAGTGAACCCGATCCGGATCCTTTTGCGCATCAACGAATTGTTCGATGAGAAAGAAGTCTTCTCTGGGGATCTCGGAAAGTTTGTTTTGATTCTGAAAATGCTCCAAAACGGCTTCGGCGTTCAGCGTGGAGATGTTCCAGGTTTCGACCAGCCAATCCAGAATCGCGTCTTCGTTGTCTGCCGACTTCAATCGGTCGTGCATCGCGCTGCGAAACCGGGTGACTTCGTGCGCCAGTCCGGAAGCCAGCGGCATTTTGTTGGCGTTCCACGTGGGTACCGTCGGTTGCCGTCCATCTGCGGCGGTGACGTGAATTTCCATGATGCCGGTCTGCTCCAATCTGACGGTGCGACCGGCAATCACGAAAATGTCCCCGATCTTGAGTCCCTTTACGAAACCTTCTTCAACTCCGCCAAGCCGCTTGCGGCCCAATAATACGCTGACCATGCCTTCCGCGGCAATCGTGCCGATGTTGACCAGGTAATCGCGTTCGACCTTTCGACTCGGAGTCTCAAAAACGCCGTCTTTTTCGACAATCTTGCCGAACGTGTCGCGATATTGCTGCTCGAGCGTTTCTCCCCCGCCTTCCAGGTAACGCAGGATTCGCTCGAAATCGGCGCGTTCAAGGTTTCGATAGGGCCAACTTCGTTTGATCATGGTCCACGCATCCTCCTTCGTGATGCCGTCGCCCATCGCCATGCCGACGATGTGCTGGGCAATCACGTCATACCCGCTCTCCAATGGCGAAACCGGATCGAGCTTCTTCCGCTTCACCATTTCGGCACAAACCACGCATTCGATCAGGTCGTTGATGTTGGTTGCGACGAGGACGCCGTGACTCATCTCCTTGATGGAATGTCCGCTCCGGCCGATGCGTTGCAGAGCCCGCGAAACCCCTTTGGGTGTGGACATCATGATGACGGTGTCGATGGAGCCGATATCGATTCCCAGTTCGAGGCTGGTTGAACAAACGACGGCGCGCAGCTCGCCATCTTTGAGCCGATCCTCGGTTTCCAGCCTCATGTCCCGATCCAGACTCGAGTGGTGGGTCTCGATTTGATGGGCGCAATGCGGCAGCACCTGCTTGAGGCGCATCGTGATGTTTTCCGTGCTGGAACGCGTGTTGCAGAAAATGATGGTTGAGCGATTGCGTTCCACAATTTGCGCGATGTCCCGAATCACGCGGGAGCCCGTCCAGCCGCTGGGAGGGTAGGCCGTTTTGCGCAACGGAGTCAGCACTTCGACGAGGCTCTTTCGCTCAAACTCAGGTTCGATCAGATGGCATCCTCTTCCGCCGGTCAGAAAATCCCCGACCAATTCCAGCGGCGCAACGGTCGCCGAAAGTCCGACGCGACAGAGCGGCTTTTCCGTCAGCTCCTCGAGTCGCTCGAGGGACAGCATGAGGTGGCTTCCGCGTTTGTTGGGAACCAACGCATGCAGCTCATCAATAATCACGGTTTCGCAGAAGCGAAGCGCCTCGCGATACGGTTTCTGGCAAAGGACGATGGCCAGGCTCTCCGGCGTCGTTAGAAAAATGTGGGGAGGCTGACGCCGTTGTTTGGCGCGCTCGTGCTGGGACGTGTCGCCGGTTCGGGAGGCGACCCGAATCGTTTCCGTCAGATCCAGTCCCTCAAGGGGGATCTGAAGGTTTTTGCGAATGTCATAGGTCAGGGCGCGAAGCGGCGAAATATAGACGGCGCGGATTTGGTTTACGCGCAGGCGCTGTTCCGCCTGTTCGCGGTAGAGCCGGTCCAGAACTCCCAAAAAACCTGCCAGCGTCTTTCCGGTTCCGGTAGGGGAGGAAAGAAGCGTCGATTCCCCTTGGATGATTTTCGGAACGCACTGCTCTTGGGCCGGTGTCAGCTCGCCAAATTGCGATTCGACCCATTTTGCGACACGGGGATGAAGGAAGTCGGCCATGATTCGGCGGAACTACCTACGCTACGATTGGTCGACCGTAAATGTCTCCTGAGCGGGACGGCTAGTTGCTTAACCAGCGGCCCAAAACCTTGGGCTTTTCAGGTTCCTCCGCGGTTGCGGCAATGTTGCCATATTCCACCGAGTTGTCGGGACGGAGGATTCCGGTCGCGGTTCCGCGGATTCTTGGGCCCTGGTAGTCTTCGCCTGTGGCGTGCGCGCTGGTGATGGTAAATCGAATGGAAATTACCAGCCCTTGTGAGGGATCGACTTCGACGGTGGGGACTTCGTATTCATCGACACCAGCGTCTGAGAGGTCAACTTCACGGATCATTTCAGGAAGATTCCCAAGATCCGTCAGTTCTTGAATCGTTTCTCCAAGCATGTCGGCAACGGCGAAAGGGCGCTCTTCTTCGGGAATGGTCGCCACTTGCAGCGCGACACATTTCTGGCCAAACCGATAAATCCTCGTGTGGTCACAAGGAAGGCCCTCCCGCTTGAACCAAGCTGCGATATCTCGCCACGAATAGTGCTTCTGTCGCAGGACAAGAATGGTCTGCCAATAGTCCTCGACGTTGAATTTGATGGACGCTTGCTGGGCCGCGAGGAGCAGTTGATCGGGTTCGGGAATTGGTGAATCTGGGGGCCGCACGTTGGATAAATGTCCTAAATGGCAACACATTGCAACAGGAGGCTGGTTTGGGACGTGTATCTGGGGTGCGATTTTTCAGGAAAATCGAACGGTACTTGAATTGAACGAACCAACCCGCAAAGATACTAACTCAGTCCTGCGGCGGCAGGAAACCTGCAGAAATTGTGGAATTACTGTAAATTCAGAAAAATTAACTGTTAACTGCCTCTAATTTTTCGCAAAGCCCTGAAAGCTGGTCAAGTCATGAAAAAACACACATCGCTCATTCTATTTGCCCTATCGATTGCGTTGGGGAGCGCCAACGCCCAGGAAAAGATCACCTATGTGGATCACGTCATGCCCTTCCTGGAAAGTGCTTGTTTGAACTGTCACAATCCGGACGAGGCCAAGGGAGGTTTGGATTTGACGAGTTATGGAGCCATGATGGCGGGCGGATCAGGAGGAGAAGTTGTGCAGGCAGGCAACCCCGACAGTAGCCGACTCTACACCCTGACTGCGCACACCGATGAGCCGAAGATGCCACCGAACAAGCCCAGATCGGAGGACAAACATCTCGCGATGATGAAAAAGTGGATTGAGGGCGGACTGCTTGAGACCACGAACAGCAAGGCCAAAAAATCGAGCGCCCCAACGATTGCGTCAACCGTTGAAGTGGGTGGAAAACCCGAAGATCCGGCCATGCCGGAGCATCTCCTTCTGGAGCCGACGGTCGTGACTCCGCGAGGAAATGCCGTGACGGCGATTGCGGCAAGCCCGTGGGCGCCTTTGGTTGCGATTGGTGGGCAAAAGCAGGTCATTCTTTACAACTCCGACAGCCTCGAGCTCCTGGGAATCTTGCCGTTCGAAGAAGGATTTCCGGAGACGGTTTCCTTCAGCGCCAATGGGTCATTGCTGATTGCCGGCGGGGGACGAGGTGGCAAATCAGGGAAAGCGGTCGCTTGGGATGTCGAAACCGGAGATCGGGTCGTTGAAGTCGGGCGCGAATTCGATACCGCGCTGGCGGCTGATATCAGTCCGAATCACAAGTTCGTAACGCTGGGTGGCCCCGGTCGGAATATCAAAATCTTCGATACCACGACGGGCGAGCAGCTTCACTCCATCAAGAAGCATCCGGATTGGTTGATGGAAGCAGAATACAGTCCTGATGGCGTGTTGCTGACCACGGGAGGACGCAATGGTGGTCTCTATGTTTGGGAAGCTGAGGCTGGAATGGAATTCTACGAATTGAAAGAGCACCAACAGGCGATCACCGGAATTAGCTGGCGAGGTGATTCGAACGTTGTCGGGGCGTCGAGCGAAGATGGAAACGTTTCCTTGTGGGAAATGCAGAATGGAAAGCAGATCAAGAAATGGGCCGCTCATGGTGGTGGCGCCCTGGCGATCGACTTCTCTCCCGATGGATCGAAAATCGCGACAGCAGGCCGCGATAACCGCGTGAAAATCTGGGATCTGAACGGAAAGCTTCTCCGCGAAATCAAGGAGTTCACGGACGTTGTGACCTCGGTCGTCTTCACCTTTGACAATAAGAAGGTCATTAGCGGGGACTGGAACGGTCAACTCAAGGTTTGGAACGCCGAGGATGGCACACTGATTGGTGAGTTGATCAGCAATCCGCCGACCATTGCCCAGCAAATGGAGGACTCGAAGCTTCGCGTTGCTGAAATCACCAAGAATTTGCCCGCGCTTGAGGCGGCGATCAAGAAAGCCGCGGATGCGGCCAATGCAGGAAAAAAGGCTCGCGATGATGCCAATTCACAAGTCGCGGCGGTGAAAAAGCAAAAAGCAGATGCGGATTCAGTTGTCAAAGGTGCCGGCAAGACGCTGGCAGACCTTGGCAACGCCGTGAAAGCCGCCGAGGGCGAGTATAACAAAAAGAATGCTGAAGTGGCGGCGAAACTGAATTCCGCCAAAAACACGCCTGAACATCAGAAATTGGCGGCGTTGACCAATGATGCCAAAGCCAAGGAGGCGGCAATTGCGAAGCAGAAGGAATTGGCGGGCCAACTCACCGCGCAGATCGCGCAGGGTCGTAAGGATCTTCCGGTCGCCGAGCAGCAGTATGAGCAGGCCGTAAAGAATCGGGTCGATCTTGAAGCCCGGGTCAAAGGGTTGCAGCTCCAGGTTGAGCAAGTTCCTGAAAATCAGGATTTTCAAAAAGCTCTGTCCGAAGCAAAGGCCGCATTTGCCAAAGCGGATGGCGCGATGAAGGCGGCTGACGCGAAGCGCCGGGACATTGGAAACAAGCTGAAAAACGCCGAAGCCGGGCTCATGAACGCCAAGAATTCGGTCGTTGAGGGAGAGAGATCACTGAAAGTGGCCCAACTCCTCATTGGAGAGCAAAAGAAAGTCGCCGATGAGGCTGAGAAGAAAGCGATGCCGCAGGCTGAAAAAGATGCCGAGGTTGTGAAGAAAGAACTCGTAGGTATCAAAGCCAAGGTCGACGCAGCCAAGAAGAATGTTGCCGATGCTCAAAAGCGGATTGAAGACGCGAAAAAGGTTCTGGCCGGTGCGGATGCGGCGATCAAGGCCAAAGAAGCGGCTGCCAAAGCGGCAACCGACCGCTACAATCAACTCGTTGCGGCCCAGACGAAGGCCCAGAACGATGCAAAGCAGGCCAAGTTTGATTTGGCGTTCATGCAGTATCAAGTCGACAAATGGGCTGCTGCAGAAGTCAATGTCGTGCTCCACAAAGAGCAGGAAACACTCGAAAATTATCACGAACGCCTGATGAGCGTCGAAGGGCAGGCACAGCAGGCCATCGCTCAAAAAGAGGCGGCCGCCAAGGCCGTGGAAGACGCAAAGAAAACCTTGGAGGGCGCCCAAAAGACCATTGCAGAAACCACCGAACTGCTGGACACCGCATCTGACGATGTTGTGGAAGTCGCGCTGCAGTTGGTTGCGGCGCGGTCCCTGGCAGAGCCAGATGCGAAGGCGCCGGAATTCGAGAAAGTGCTCGCAGCCACCTACAAAAAGGTTGAGGAAACCACCAAGCGTCTGACCCAGGCCACCGAAACGGTGACGAAAGCTCCCCAAATGATCTCCGATCGAGAAAAAGCGAAGCTTCAGAAAGAGGCCGAGTTAAAGAAGGCGTTGGAGTTGAAGAAACGCCAGGAAGGAGAGATCCAGCAGCAATCCCGCCGGGTTGATGAACTGGAGAATAAATACCGGGGGATGTATCGCGAGTGGGAAGAGGAAACCGTTGCTGCGAAGTAGCGGAGCTTCCCTCCAGGTTTGGGAAATACCTCCCGAAGTTCT
>TARA_R110002096_G_scaffold170131_2_pt1 | contig 22338 bp, 14 predicted proteins | sample TARA_R110002096 | Tara Oceans TARA_R110002096 (sample SAMEA4397295) | marine metagenome | biome: Polar Biome; feature: [DCM] deep chlorophyll maximum layer (ENVO:01000326); material: water (ENVO:00002006), including particulate matter (ENVO:01000060) such as... | depth 35 m
GAAAGCATGGTCTTGACGAAAGCCAATGTGTTGAGATGAACAAAGGTGGTACCGTAAATTTTGATGATTTCTCAGTAACTATGGTTTCAGCTAATCATAGTTCTTCATTTAAGGGAGAGTATACTGGTGAACCAGCGGGACTCATCCTTTCTTTTGAAAGTGACTTATGCATTTACCACATGGGAGATACCAATATCTTTTCTGACCTTTCTTTATATGGTGAGCTCTATGAGCCGCACGTTGTTTTAGCCCCAATTGGCGATTTATACACAATGGGTGCTGAGGAAGCTGCTTATGCCGTTGAAATGTTAGATCCAGAACTTGCAATTCCTATGCATTATGGAACCATGCCTGCTCTTGTAGGCGACCCTAATGAGTTTAAAGAAGTGTTAGAGGAAATTTCTGATGCAATAGCTCTTATTCCAGAAGTTGGAGAGGATTTTCTTGCTTAACTATTAAGCACTCACTTATTATCACCTATTTGAAAGAAGCTGCAAATCCATTTTGTAGCTTCTTTTTTTTAAATTCTAATTTCGAGTGTCATCCCTAAGGCGGAAAATAAACTCCTTCACCTCATCGTCTCTATTAACAACTATAGATATTTTTCTCTTATCCCTACTCTGGAAAATGTCGTATAGCTCAACCAAACTGTATCTGAATGTGTGCTTATAATCCACTTCCATAATAATATCATTTACTCGTAAACCAGCTTTTTCAGCGGGAGACCCCTCTCTTACTTGTGAGACTAAGTAAAATGGAATTCCTAAAAACGGAGTGCTTAACTCAATTCCAGCCATGTTGTAGTTAAAATCTCTGTAAGATTGTTTATTTGGTTTTACAAGCATACTCCCATCTTCATAATTAATGAACACAGTAAACCGTTTTAACAAATCTGCACCAACACTACCGTTTCTATTACCTAATTGTAGTGCTCTACGGGTTCCTACTTCTTCTGGATAATGCACTACGGGTTCCTTCAGCGTTAATTCTCCGAAATTCATTGATTTTACACGGCCAATTTCTCCATAAATTTCTCCACTTAAACCAGAACCTAAATAGGAATATAAATTCTTTGGGGGAATACTAATTTCAGGACTTGAAGCCGGATAAATGGAAATGGCATGACTTGCACCTGAATCAATAAGGAGCTTTGTTTCTATTACGGATGAATCGTGTTGGACTACCGTAGAATTTATGTATGGTTTTCTAGCATTTATTTCTATCGGTATTTCGGTCCAGAACCTACTTTTCTTTTTCTTTTGATATCCTTGTCTATATAAGTCTGGGTCATGGAAATAGAGTCTTTTGTTCAAATAATCTATCTCTACTATAAAATTCTTGAAAATATCGTACCCAATTAGACCATTTACCTCTCTTCCCATAAATGAAGATAAATTGAATCGATCTTCGAGCATTAACACAATATCTAAGCTATCACCCTTTATACCTTCCAGGTATACGCTATTCCCAGCCGAAAATAAAGCTTCCATTGGTTCAGCTTCCCCTAATCCACTTAACGTTACTTTTCCTGAATACCGAATGGTAAATTCTTTGTTGGCCGATAATTCTGTGATTAAAGTTCTTCCAACTCCAGTATCTAGCACAAAACGTAGAGTATCTGAGTTATTGATGCGCAATGGAATAACCACCAGATTGTTTATAAGCTCAAAAGGCATATAAATTTTTTTGGTTTTTTGATCCTCAATTTGGATATCACGATTAACCCTTTGAGCCAACTTCGAATGTGTGGCGCAACCAATCATGCTTATAAAAAACATGATTACTAAGCTATGAAAAATTATAATTCTAGGTTTCAGCATACTTTAAATTTGCTAAATCTTAAAATTTCGTACCTCTAATCCAAGTATCAGAGCGAGCCCAACTTGTTTCAAAAGCAATATCAATTTCGCTATCCATAATTCCCTGCGCCTCTTTAGCTTGTTTGATTCCGAATAATGACCATCCATTATTTGGATGATGTTTCAATTCTTCCTCAAAAACTGAAATAGCCTCGCTAAATTTACTTTGGGTTATTAGAATAGCTCCCAACCAACTACGTGGTGAGAATGGTAAAGGTTCAGGTTCATCATAAGTAAGTTTATCATAAAACTCTGTCGCCTTCCTGAAATCAATTTCGGCTTTCGCCAAATCTCCTTCTACCGAAAAAATCTCGCCTTCAAGTATATAGCCCAAAATGCTTAATAAATTCTCTCCTGAATGGAATCGAAATTTATCAGTAGAAACTTGTGCCTCTTTTAATATCTGATCTGAAAACTCACGGGCCTTGCTAGCGTCACCAAGTTTTAATGCAGCATATCCTTGTGCAAAATCCCAAATTCCACCTTGAATAGATTTATCAGAACGGTTATCGATACTTGCGATTTCATCAAACCGACCAAAACGTATCAGAGTGAGCACATGATACATATTGTTACCTGTTAGCTTTGCGTAATCTTTACCTGCTTGAATTGCAATGGCACCTTGGCCGTCCATACTGGCTGCAAAAGCTAGCATATGCAAATTATGAGACGGATAAATGGCAAAACCCTCTCCAACAGAAGCTTTCATATCAGAATGCCATGCCATAATATTGGCACGAACGGCATCATTCCATCGCCCAATTTCATTCCAAGTATGTGATGGCATGTGGTTTATGTGGCTCGCTCCAGGAATAGAGGTTCCAATAAATTCAGCGCAACCTTCTGCCAGCTCTGGTTTTTGGCTAGACTCAGTTGCATGAATGTATAAATGACATGCTCCAGGGTGTTTAATATCTATTTCTAGAATTCGTTCAAGCTCTTTGTGTAAAGCCATAACATCAGGGTCGTTTACGTCTCGAGTTCCTCTCCGAGGTTCTAGCAAGAATAGAGACTCAGCATATAATGTCGCAATATCTAAATCCTCTGGATATTTTCGTGCTACTCTCTTCATTGCCACAGAGTATAGCGTATCCTGTACAGCTTTCTCACTTTCAATATAATTTTCTACATAGCGTACGGCAAACGCTTCTATTAAATCTTGTTCTTTTGGGCTTGCATTACTTGCATAACGAAGTGCTTTTTGAATGTTTTCGTAGGCTCTTGGAGCTTCTTCTTTCGTCATGGCTCCGTTTAAGTACGAGCCCCAAGCCCAAGCTTCTCCCCAATAACAAATAGCACAGTTTGGTTCTGCTTTCTGAGCCTCTCTAAATGATCGAGCTGCATCTACTTTAGTAAATGCATACATCATCTGAAATCCTTGATTGAAATAAGCCTGCACTTTTTCATTGTTTGATGAAATTGGATAACTAAAGTCACCTAATGCTTTTTCAAAGATTGGGAAATTATCTTTAAATGATTCGGGATATTCAACCTCTTGTGCATTTACTGCATAAAAGGGTAAAAACACACACGCTATTAATACACTTAACTTATTTCTCATGCCTAAATGCCCTTCAAAATTATCTAAACTATCAATCATTTTATTTCTACTAAACAATAGTAAAAGCGCTCCTTTCTACAAAAAATAATCTCAACTTATTTTTAATAACCATTTCTTAAATTTTATAGTTATCTAAATAACATCTTGAATGTACCTTTCACATTGTTGAACTTGTTTTAAAAATAAACACTCTTCTTATGGCAGACATCTTAGCTACTCTTGCGCTTCTTATTGGTCTAGAATTAGTTCTAGGCGTAGATAATATTCTAGTAATCACCATTTTTGTAAGTCGACTTAAGAAAGAGCAGCAACAAAAAGCACGAGTAATTGGGTTAGCTTTGGCGATGGTAGCACGCATTGTTTTGCTGTTTGTCTTAATCAAGCTAACAGGCTTAACAAACACCATTATTTGGGATTTATCCATTCGCGATTTAATACTGATAGTTGGTGGGTTATTTCTAATCTATAAAGCGGTAAGGGAAATTCACCATACCGTTGAGCTAAAAGATGAATTGATTTCGGCAGAAGACGCAGCCAAAAGAAATACCTTTAGCTCAGTTATCACACAAATTGTTCTTTTAGATATCGTTTTCTCTGTCGATTCCGTGATTACTGCCATCGGCCTAACCGATCACCTCTATGTTATCATAATAGCGGTTATAGTTTCGTTCATAGGCATCCTTATTTTTGCAAAACCAATTGGCGAATTCATTCTCGAAAATCCAGCGCTAAAAATTCTAGCCCTTTCATTTTTAATAAGTATTGGTATTACCATTTTTATGGAAGGATTTCACAAAGACGTTCCAAAAGCGTACATCTATTTGCCGATGGGCTTTGCATTGCTAGTTGAAGTCTTACAAATGCGCTATTCAAAAAATAAACGAAATCTCAGCAAGTCGAATGAATCTGATTCGGACGACTAAAACCTAATGCATTGAAAACTAGACCATTTGATATCATTCTTATAGGAGCAACCGGTTTTACTGGACGTCGAGCCGCACGCTACCTTAAGACTCACGGAAAAGGACTACATATTGGTTTAGGAGCAAGAAACTCTGAGCGGCTCAATATTCTGGCAATAGAATTGGGATATAATGAAGGTTCCCTGTTTGTTGTGAACACGCTCCAAAAAGAGCAATTAGATAAAGTCACCGCCCTTGCAAAGATTGTAATTTCTACCGCAGGACCTTTCTCTTTATATGGCGAACAGGTAATTGCGAGTTGCGTTGAACACGGAACTCATTATCTAGATATCACTGGAGAAGTTGATTTTATTTATGAGATGATTGAAAAATATGGAGACCTTGCTCTTCAAAATAAATGTAAACTAATTCCTTTTTCAGGCTTCGATTCAGTTCCTGCTGATATTTCTGCATACTTACTCAGTAAAAAATTTGATTCCCCAAAAGAGCTCAATATTAAAGCCTATTACAGCATTAGTGGCGGTTTTAATGGAGGAACCATTGCTTCGATGATGAATAAATTTGAATCCGGGGATTTTAAAACAATGAGTAATCCGCGTCTGATAATGCAGGGTTCCGAACAGCAGTTAAGTAATCAATCTGGTACAAATTCACTCGGTTTTAATTCAGATATCAAGAGATGGACTGCTCCATTTATTATGGGAGCAATCAACTCAAAAGTGGTTTATCGAAGTGCCAGCCTTTTTAGAATTTTCGAACAGCCTTATGCTGAGGCTATTTCTTATAGTGAACATTCTTCATTTGGGAAAAGATATAATCCATTTTCCTTCATCATGGTTACTTCTCTTCTCATAGCTTTAAAAGTATTGGGGCCTTATAGCTGGTTTAGAACTTTGATAAAAAAAATTGCGCCAAATCCTGGAGAAGGCCCATCCGAAAAAACTATTGAAGAAGGTTTTTTTAAGTTAAAAGCCATTGCCAAAGACCAAGATGGAAATCAAAAAAGTTTGAGTATGTCTTACTCTGGCGATCCAGGAAATAAAAGCACGGTGTTCTTTGTGTGTGAATCGGCTCTCGCACTTTTAGATGACAAATATACCTCAAATGATCGTTTTGGATTTTTAACACCCACTACCGCTTTTAATAATCATTTCATCGAAAGATTAGTAGATAAAGGTTTGAAAATCTCTTTTTGAACTTAATTACAGACAGAATTTGTTTGTATGCATACTACAATCATTTTTAGTATTTTGAAGACTCATAATTAAAAGGGAAAATGGCAGAAAAAGTAACTTTCAATAACAAAATTGATCGCGAGTTTAGTAAAACGGTTAAAGCTCGAGTTAATACCTACTTTGAAGAGAACAAGCTTTCAAAGAATGCTAACGCACAAATGGTTCTAAAGACAATCATTATTCTTGGCGTTTATATTGGTGCGTACGCAATGATTATATCCGGCCAATTTTCTTTGAATGTCATGTGGTTTTTAGCTGCTATGATGGGAGTTGGAATGGCCGGCATTGGGTTTTCAATCTCACATGATGCACTTCATGGAGCCTATTCTTCTAACAGTAAAATTAATTACATCATTGGCTTAACATTCGATATGGTTGGCGCTAATGGTTATATCTGGAAGATTACCCATAATATTATTCATCATACTTATACGAATATTCACGGCCACGATGAAGATTTAGAAGTTGCTGAATTTATCCGCCTTTCTCCGCATTCTGAACATAAGCCCATTCATCGATTACAACATTTTCTCGCTTTTCCAGCCTATAGCTTTGCAACCGTTTTCTGGGTTTTCATTAAAGATTATTGGTACTTCTTTAAACCAGAATTAGGACCATACGAAAACAAAAATCATCCTCTTAAAGAGTGGGTTACTCTAATTTTATCCAAAATCTTTTATTATGGATACATTCTTGTTCTTCCTTATTTCATTTTAGACATCACCTGGTATCAATTGCTGATTGGTTTCTTTTCACTACATCTAACTGCAGGCCTTATTTTAGGTATCATTTTTCAATTGGCGCATGTTGTTGAAGAAACGACTTTCCCAATTCCTGACGAACAGAACATGATTGACAACCACTGGGTTATTCATGAAATGTTTACAACAAATAATTTTGCTCGACGCAACAAAGTACTCTCTTGGTACATTGGTGGCCTTAACTACCAAATCGAACATCACTTGTTTCCAAAAGTTTGTAGTATTCACTACCCAGAAATAAGTTTGATTGTAGAACAAACAGCCAAAGAGTTTGGTATCCCTTATAATTGTCACGATACTTTCAGAGAAGCAGTAGCATCTCACTACCGAACACTAAAGAAGTTTGGCAGAGCTGATTTCAAATTTTCACCAGTGGCCTAATTTTATATTAAATCTTCTAGATTAAGAACTTTTCTTTGGATGATTTGATACATTCCCCGCACAAATAATATGATATTAAATGGGTGGATGCAGTATTTGGTACAGAGTTTCTGTATCAATATTTTTTATTTTCTTTGGGTTACTTCTTGCTCCTGAAAAAGCTCAGGCTCAGCCAGAAGCGATAGAAGGCATCTTAGATTTACGGACAATAGATTTTGATCTGGACGAACCCATCCCTTTAAAAGGAAAATGGGAATTCTATTGGAAACAACTCATTGAACCTAGTGAACCATTCGATGATCAAAAGGTAGAATTTGTACAGTTTCCAAACATTTGGAATAAGGACGAAGATTTAGGCTCTTTTGGTTTTGCTACTTATAGATTAAAGATTCTACTTCCCGATTCATCCCCGCCCTTAGCTTTTAGCTTACCCGATTTTTATACTTCCTACAACTTTTATGTAAATGGAGCTCTACTAGCTAGTAATGGTATAGTCGCCGATAATGAAGAAGATTATCAACCAAAATGGCTTCCTATAACTTCATCTTTATATAATTACCAAAAGGATTCTTTAGAAATTGTTCTACAGATTGCCAATTTTAGACATCATAAAGGGGGCGCTCGTTTACCAATTGTTATTGGAGCTAATAAGAAACTTGTACATACTCGCGAACTCCATTTAGGTTATGCTTTTATACTAACGGGAGCGCTCATAATGGGGGGGTTATTCTTCTTAGGATTATATCTCTTCGGAAGAAACGAGAAACCAATTCTTTACTTCTCTCTCTTTTGCCTATGCTACAGTTACCGAGTTTTTGGAACCGAACTTTATCCTCTTCATCTACTCCTCTCAGACATTCCTTGGATTTACACAGTACGTGCAGAATATATTTCGTTATACCTATCGCCGGTACTTTTCGGATTGTTCTTAAAGCACCTATACCCTTCTGAATCGTCAAAAATAGTTATAGCAGTCTTTCATACTTTTTTTCTGGTGTTCGCAGTAATCGCTTTAATTTTTCCCGCTTATTACTTCACACAGCTTATTAATCCGTTCTTTTTGATGGGAGCTATTTATATCGGTTATTCTAGCCTAGTTTTCGCCAAAGCCGTAACAAATAAGAGGCAAGGTTCAAAATATGCTATTGCTAGTGGCATCGTTCTGTTCGTTGTCTTTATAATGAACTTATTGGAATATTATGTAATAATTGAAGAGAGTTTACTCCTAAATGTTATTGGCTATCTCTCATTTTTCTTTCTTCAATCGTTAATTCTGTCAGAACGTTTTGGTAGGTCTTTGACGGATGCAAAAGAACGCGCTGAACATGCTTCTCTTGCTAAAACACAGTTTCTTTCTACTATGGGGCATGAACTCCGAACCCCTCTAAATGCGGTAATTGGATTTTCAGAACTTATTGTTGACTCAAAATCTCAAGAAGAACGAGTAGAATTCGCCTCTATCATCAAGAAAAGTGGCGAAAGTTTATTGGGCATCATTAACAATATTCTCGATTACTCAAAAATTGAGACTAAAAACATCACTATTGAGAACGAACGAGTTGATCTTCCTGCTTTTTTAGAAGACACTATTAAAATGCTATCTGCACTCACCATAAATAAAAAGGTAGTGCTTAATCTACATTTCAATCTCGATGTCCAAACCATAGAAACGGACCCTACTCGGCTTCGCCAAATTCTTATAAACCTAATCGGGAATGCCATAAAATTTACCGAAAACGGAACTATAAGCATTCACGTTGAAAACTCATCCACAGATCAAAAAGGAAACATTCTATTTACTGTTAAAGATACGGGAATTGGCATTCCTTCCGATAAAATTAACCTACTTTTTAAAGAATTTTCTCAAGTTGATGCCAATATCAATCGCAAATATGGTGGAACTGGACTAGGTTTAGCGATTAGTAAAAAGCTTGTTGAAAACTTGGGAGGAAAGATTTGGGTAAAAAGTATAGCAGCTGAAGGAACTGAATTTCATTTTACAATTAAGGCTAAAAAAATTAGCCCAAAAAAAAGTGATTCGACGAAGTTTACCTCAAATTCAGTATCTCAAAATCTATCCGGTTTAAAAATCCTAATAGTTGAAGATAATGTCATCAATCAAAAAGTTGCCCAAAAATTGCTCGAACGATTAGGCTATAAAGCAGATATTGCAGAAAATGGTTTAGTAGCAATTAATATGGTCCCCAAAACCTCCTACGACTTAATTTTTATGGATATGGAGATGCCCGGTTTAGACGGTATTGAAACAACTCTTAAGATTTTAAACCTCGAACTTCCCAAAAACCCAATTATTATAGCAATGACTGCATTGGCAACTCCCGAAGATCATGCTCGTTGCTTAAAAGCAGGTATGAGTGATTTTGTACCAAAACCGATTACTCTTCAATCAGTTAATAAGGCCATTATTAAACAATTTGATTTATAAATAGAATTATTTTGTTATTCTATGATATGGGAAACGGTAAAAATATTTTCATTTATATCTTAGTATGCGTCATTGCGCTTATCTTCTCTAATGATGTAAATGCACAACCTAAGATAGAATCTGGAGTTCTAGACCTAATCCAAGCTGACTTTATAGAAACCCAGTCTTATGAACTAGATGGAGATTGGGAGTTCTATTGGGAGCATTTATACAGTCCTGACAATCTTGATACTTTACAGCTCAAACAATACCGTACATTTCCTAGTATTTGGAATGATGACTTCGGGAATTACGGCTTCGCAACATACAAGCTAACCATTCTTATCAACCCAAAAGCCCCACCACTAGCACTAAGTATTCCAGATTTTTATTCGGCATATAAGCTTTATGTTAATGGCCGTGAAATAGCTAATAATGGGAAGGTTGGCTCTTCAAAAGAAAACTATATCCCGCATTGGGTATCAAAAACAATTTCGCTCACCAATAATGATATAGATAGCCTTGAACTGGTTCTTCAAATTTCAAACTTTGACCATAGCAAAGGTGGGCCAAAAAATTCAATTATCCTTGGCGAAGCCGAACATCTTTTCAGTACAAGAGAACTTGAATTAGGGTATTCTTACGGCTTAACGGGAGCGCTTATAATGGGCGGGCTTTTCTTTTTTGGATTATATCTTTTTGGCCGCCATGAAAAACCTCTATTCTATTTCTCTCTTTTTTGCCTTGTATATAGTTATAGAATTATTGGTTTTGGAATTTACCCGCTTCACTTTCTATTGCCCGATATTCCTTGGATTATTACCCTGAAACTCGAATATATCACACTATTCATTTCAGGATACCTCTTTGGAACTTATATATTAAGCCTATATCCTAGAGAAGCTTCAAGAATGGTAATTAAAACATTGAGCGGAATTTCACTTCTCTTTGTTGCCATCACCCTTTTTCTTCCAGCTTCTTATTTCACATTGCTAATTACTCCCTATTTCATTGCGCTCATACTCTACATAACCTATGCAACCTATGTTTTTATACTTGCAGCCGTACATAAGCGAGATGGTTCTTTGTTTTCACTTGCCAGCACAGGAGTTATATTTTTTGTATTCCTACACGAAATTATGGTCTACTTCGGCTTAGCACAACACTCTTTATTATTCAATTTTTTAGGTTACATCTCTTTCTTTTTCTTCCAATCTCTTGTTCTTTCTTTTCGATTTGCTAAATATTTAAAATTAGCAGCTATTCAGGCAGAAGCAGCTTCTAAGGCAAAGTCTCAGTTTCTTTCAACAATGAGCCATGAAATTCGAACTCCATTAAATGCAGTTATTGGACTTTCGGGTTTACTAAGTGACACATCACTAGATGAAAAACAATCAGAATTTGTAAGCACTATAAAGGTTAGTGGAGAAAATTTACTCAGCATTATCAATAACATTCTAGATTACTCTAAAATTGAATCTGGTAAGTTAGAGCTGGAGCACTCCGAATTTAATACGCGAGAAGTTGTCGAAAACGTACTTGATGTTATCGCTTCATTAAACCATCGAGATAATCTAGAAATTGTGTACACAATGGATGCGAGTGTGCCGAACTATCTAATTGCTGATGTAAATAGATTCCAACAAGTGCTAGTGAACTTAGTTGGGAACGCCTTAAAGTTCACTGAGAAAGGTGAAATTGTGACATCACTAAAACTGATCGAAAAAAGCGAGCGGAATTTCTTAGAAGTTACTATTTCAGATACGGGCATTGGAATTCCTGTGAATAGAAAAAATCGTCTTTTTCAAAGCTTTTCTCAAGTTGATGCTAGTACCACTCGTAAATATGGCGGTACTGGCCTTGGTTTAGTTATTAGTAAAAAGCTTGTTGAGGCGATGGGTGGAACCATAAATGTTGAAAGCGAAATAAACAAAGGAACTACTTTTACTTTTAACTTTTTGGTTGAGAAAAGCGAAAGAGAGATCGAGCCTTTTAAAACAACCTATTTTAAAGGGAAAAAAGTATTTATTCTGGATGATAACCACACCAATCTTGAAATCCTTACCAAGCAGTGTGAAAGCCAAGGAATGGCAGTATATGCTACATCAAATCCCGCCGATATCTTAGAAATGATCCCTACTTTAGGCACCTTTGATTTCGGCATTATGGATATGCAAATGCCCGAAACTAATGGAGTGGAAGTAACTCAACAGATCCGTAAAAAATGGAGCTCTATCGAGTTACCCATAATTTTGTTGAGCTCAATTCATGAGTTATCCGACTCTGACGCCAAATATTTATTTAATCTTTACCTAACCAAACCAGTTAAGCAGTCTCAACTGATTATGAATTTGGATCGTCTCTTTTCAAATTCAAAACAACAAAACGGAAAATTTACTTCCGAAGAAGAAGCCTATAATAAAGTAAAAACAATTAATGTACTGCTGGCTGAGGATAATCTAATTAACCAAAAAGTGGCTGCTAAAATTTTAGAGCGAATGGGTATAAACCCAGACATTGCTATAAATGGTTACGAAGCTTTTGAGATGACCAAAACTAAAGCTTATGATTTAATTTTCATGGATATGGAAATGCCTATTATGGATGGACTAGATTCGACAATTCAAATAAGAGCTCATAAAGAGATTTTACCGAAAAATCCTATTATCATCGCCATGACGGCCAATGCTATGCAAGAAGATCGCGATCGATGTATAAAAGCAGGAATGGATGATTTCCTTACTAAACCAATTACTTTAGAGTCGGTGCGAGCAATTGTAAAACATTGGTTTCGCTAGCTCCATTAGCATTTTTTTACTTCATCCTATATAAAGGTTCGCTATCATTAAGAAAATAAATTATTAATGATGATGAAAAATATAAAGTTCTTCCACTTCGCAGTTTTGCTACTAGTTCCAGTTCTCTCTCAGTGCCAAAAACCCTACGAGATTACTCAGGAAAATACTGCTCGGATCCTCAAAACACTTAGCTCTGATGATATGAAGGGCCGTCAAACCTTCTCGCCAGATATCGAAAAAGCGGCTGCTTTTATTGAAAGCGAATTTAGCACCATAGGCATAGAACCTCTTGAAGGACTACTAGATTATCGACAGTCTTTTAATGTGTATAGCATCAGTGTCGAAAGCTCTTCATTTAAGCTTAATGGTAAAACTGTAAAACCTGAAAACTACTTTACTGTTTCAGATTCTGAAAGCTTTAGTTGGAATAAAGATGATGTAACAGTTGTTAGTATTAAAAAAGACGATAACCTTCGGCAAAAATTTTCAGAATACTCTAGCTCTAAAGAACCATTGCTTGTACTTATTGATGTAGAACACAAGATGATGTTTAGCCGCTATCAATCCTATTATTCTAGAGCTGCTCGGAAAATTGAGCTCGGTAATGCAGCAAACGTTGTATTTCTACTATCTAACAGTTCAGTTAAATCACTCGATATTTCAGTTACCAATAAAATTGACACGCTAGAAATTGCGAATATTGCTGGTAAGATTGAAGGAAAATTGAAAAACGAATTTGTAGTTTTCTCTGGGCATTATGACCACATTGGTATTCGTCCTGCTGTTGATGGTGATTCCGTTGCTAATGGCGCCAACGATGATGCTTCTGGTGTTACTGCAGTAATAGAACTAGCTCGACATTTCAAAAGCTTAAAACAACCAGAACGAACTCTACTCTTTGTAGCTTTTACGGGCGAAGAAGTTGGGGGCTACGGCTCTAAGTACTTCTCTAAGCAACTTAACCCAGACGAGATTGTAGCAATGTTCAACATTGAGATGATTGGAAAGCCTGCTGTTGACGGACCAAATACAGCATGGATTACAGGTTTTGAACGATCTTCTTTTGGTGAACTTCTTCAGAAAAGCACAGAAGGAAGCATTTATACCTTCTACCCAGATCCATATCCGCAACAAAATCTTTTCTACCGTTCAGACAATGCCACATTAGCTCGCTTAGGCGTTCCGGCTCATTCGATAAGCACAACACCTATCGATGTTGATCCAGACTATCACAAAGTAAGTGATGAGTTCGAAACCATCGACATTCCTCACATGACTAACACAATAAAAGCTATTTCAAAAGCTGCTGAAGGAATTGTATCAGGAAAAGACACTCCAACTCGTGTTGATCCTTCAGAAATGAGATAACAATTATTTGCTACTTCTAGACAATGCTTGGTCGATATCTGAAATTATATCGGCCACATTTTCTAAACCTACTGAGATACGAATAAGCCCTGGTAATATCCCAACCGTTTCTCTCTCCACTTCTGATAATTTACTATGTGTAGTTGACGCCGGATGAGTAGCAATACTTCTACTGTCCCCAAGATTCGCTGTTAGAGAAAGCATTTCTAATGTGTTGAGGAATTTTCTTCCCTGCTCAATACCACCTTTCACTTCAAAAGTAACAATCCCGCCACCTTGGCTCATTTGTTGTTTAGCAAGTTCGTGCTGTGGATGAGATTCTAAATACGGATACTTAACAATTGCCACTTCATTGTGTTGCTCGAGGAAATGAGCAAGTTCTAGCGCATTGCTGCAATGTCTATCCATTCTTACCGCAAGGGTTTCCAAGCTTTTCGACAAAATCCATCCATTAAAAGGAGACAACGCAGGACCAGTATGCCGTCCCATAAACATCACTTCCTTAATCAATTCTTCACTTCCTAAAATAGCGCCGCCAATAGTACGACCTTGTCCATCAATAAATTTTGTAGCCGAATGAGTCACGATGTCGGCACCCAAAGCGATAGGGTTTTGAAGATATGGAGTTGCAAAGCAGTTATCTACATTCACAATGATATTGTGCGCTTTTGCAATGTCACTAATTTTTCGAATATTGATTAAGTCTAGCGCTGGATTCGAAGGCGTTTCCAAAAAGAACATTTTTGTTTTGGGTGTAATTGCTTTTTCCCAACCTTCTTCGTCATCAATATCTACATAAGTATGGCTAATTCCCCACTTAGGTAATAGTTTGGTTAAAATTTGATGCGTGGAACCAAAAATGGATCTACAAGCAACAATGTGATCTCCTTGTTCAAGAAAAGAAGCAATACTAACAAACATAGCAGCCATCCCTGATGCTGTTGAAATCCCAGCCTCAGCCCCTTCTAGCAAACATAATTTTTGAACAAACTCATCCGTATTCGGATTGGAATATCTTGAGTAGATATTTCCTTTCACTTCATCCGAAAATAAAGCTCGTGCATGCTCTGCATCGTCAAAAGTAAAACTTGAGGTTGCATAAATAGGAACAGAATGCTCTTGTTGAGCCGTTCGTTCAGATTGGTGCCTTATAGCTTTTGTCTCAAATGCTTTGTTCTTCATTGTCATTAATTTTAAAAGAGGAAGTAATAATTGCTGTTTTCTCTAGCGTTTTAGACACCGAACAATAAGTATTAATTGAAAGGTCGATAGCTCTATGTACTTTTTTAATATCTAACTCACCTTTCAGTAGGAATGTAACATGAATGCTTTTAAACAGAGATGGGACCTTCTCATCGTCTCTAATTCCATCTACTAATACTTCATATTCATCTACTTCTTGGCGTTGCTTTTTCAAAATACTCAGCACATCCATAGAGGCACAACTTCCCAAAGCTACTAACAAAAGCTGCATCGGGCGAACTCCTAAATTCTGTCCCCCAATTTTCTCAGAACCATCAACTAACACAACATTTCCTTGGTCGTTGGTTGCTTTAAGATGAACGGCTTCGTTTACACGTTGAATTTGAATCTGCATGGCGTGCTATTATTTTGGATGAAGCCAATAATATAATTGAATGAATGGTATTTATGACTTTTAAAGTGCAAAAAGAATCATTATTTACTGGAAGCGGTTTTTTACCACCTCATTAAACTCATGATCATGAAATATTTTCTTTCGCTATTAGCTTTCGTTCTACTCTTCTCAGTTACTATATCTGCTCAGGATTATGCTATTAAACAACTTGAGGAATCCCCTCGACATCACGAATGGGTTACTATAGAATCAAGCGGAAGAACAATGCATAACTTTGTAGCTTATCCAGAAAGAGCAGATAAAGCGCCTGTTGTAATTGTAATTCATGAAAACAGGGGCTTAAATGATTGGGCTAGAAGTTTCGCAGACCAACTCGCCGCTCAAGGATTTATCGCCATTGCACCAGATCTTATTTCCAATACAGTTGATGGTGTTGAAAAAACAACCGATTTTGAAAATACCGATGCTGCCAGAAGCGCCATCTATTCACTCAACCCAGATAATGTAACCGCAGATTTATTCGCGGTATTAGAGTACTCCAAAACTATTAAAGCAGGAAATGGTAAGATCTCTGTTGTTGGCTTTTGCTGGGGAGGCTCGCAATCGTTCCGCTTTGCTACAAATGCTGCTGATAAAATTGAGGCCGCTCTCGTTTTTTATGGAACTGGACCAACTACTGAAGAAAACTATTCCAATATAGAAGTTCCCGTCTATGGTTTTTACGGTGGTGCTGACAACAGAGTTAATGCTACCATCGAAGATTCTGAGAAAGCAATGACCAAGTTTAAAAAGAATTACGAATACGAAATTTATGAAGGTGCAGGTCATGCTTACATGAGACAAGGCGATAACCCAGAACTTCCCAAAGCTGATCCAAATGTAATAGCGCGAAACTCATCGTGGGAACGAATAATCTCAATACTAAATAAAATGTAATTACCTCGAACTTTTGATTGGAGATAATTTTCGTCAACAATCAGTGGTATTATAATCTCTCTCTTTTCACTCTCATAGAACCTATCGTTTCTTTTTGAGATTATAAATCAGAATTTCCTCATTCTTCATTTACAGTTTTTTACAAAAAACAACCTGCATTAGCTAATTACTACAATTGGTAAAATAATGTGAGGCATTTTTTAAAGTCTACTATTAATTTGGACTTCAACGATTAATATAAAATATTGTATATGTGGGTGCAAAGCGTCTAAAAATCACAATCTTTAGGCGATTGAATAGTGCTTTTTGACAAAAGAAAGGCATTAAACACAATTACCCATTAGAGGTAATCCACTGTTTATTATATTTTTACATTAACCATTAATTGATAATTAGGGAGTTTTATGACTCAACATTTACGAAAATTAATAATGAGCTTTGCTGTAGGCGCTTTTTTATTTGGCGCACTTGCAGTACAAACAAACGCTCAAGAACTGAGAAAAGTTTGGGAACGTTCTGCCCGAACTGGTGCAGATGAAGCCTTACCAAGTTGGTACACGGTTGGCTTCATAAGAGGAATGGATCTTCATGGTCAGAATCTTTACGCTGCAGACCGAACTAACAGCCAAATTAGAGTATTAGATGCAGCTACTGGTGCTGATGTTACTTTAACTACTCCTTACGATCTCACAGGAGTTGCAGGTGGTACTTACGCATTAAACGATTTAGCTTTCTCTGATGACGGCGCATTGTTTCTAGGTAACCTCACGGTAAACGCTAGCGATACAGCTATTGTAAATCCAAATCCATTTAGATTATACTGGTGGACTACTGAAGGTGGAACGTATACCGATTCACTTACTTTCTTTACTGAGCCAGGCCATCGTATCGGAGATAAAATCTCTGTAGTAGGCTCACTTGCTGACAATACCGTTGAAGTTTGGATGCCTGCTGCTGGAACAACTCCAGGTGTTATCTATGTTGCAACTACTGCAAACAACGGAACTGACTGGAGTATTGAAACAATTACTCTTTCTGGAGATCAAACAGTGATTGGAACGAATGCTGATGTAGTACCTTTTGGTATTGGTCGTACTTCTGACTTTTATGTTGCTGGTAACTCGTCTGCTCCTGCTCGTTATGATAACACAGGTGCTTTCATTACAGGAAGCCAATTGACTTCAAGCTCTAGAAATGGACTTGAAATTTTTGAAGCAGATAGCAAAACTTACCTATCAGTTTACACATTTCGTCCAGAAGGTGTAGGTAGTGGATCTAAAACAGGAATGATTTCTATTTTTGATGTTAGCACTGCTGCTACTCCAACTTTAGCTTTCCAAACTCCTCTTTTAGGCGATGATGCGGATACGTTCAGCTCCATTTATGGAGAAGGAAAAGTTATGGTAAATGAAGATGGAACTTTTAATGTTTATGCACTAGATGGCGTAAATGGTTTCGCTGCTTTTACTAATGCTGCAGCTCCATACCTAGATGCTCCTTCTAACTTATTTTTCTCAGAATACATTGAAGGTTCTGGAAATAACAAAGCTCTTGAAATCAAAAACAATACTGATTCAACTGTTGTTTTAACTAACTACCAAATTGCACAAACAAACAACGGTAGTGATTGGATTTACTTCCATGCTTTCGCTGATGATGCTTCTATTGAAGCTGGTGCAGAGTATGTAGTTATTACTGACCAAGTAGACCCTACTCTTTTTGCTGCTGAAGGTGCTGATGAAGTATTGGCTTACCCAAGCCCTATTCACTTCAATGGTGATGATGCACGAGCTCTAATTCATATTGACGCTACAACTGGTGATACTACATGGCTTGACATGTTCGGCGAACCAAATCTCGATCCAGGTAGTGCTTGGGCAGTTGCTGGTATAGAAAATGCTACTAAAGAACACACATTAATTCGTAAGACTAGCGTAACTACTGGTAATACAACTCCACTAGGTTCTTTTGGAACTAACTACGACGATAGCGAATGGATTTTGAAAAGCCAGAATATCTTTAGCAATTTAGGTATGGCTACTGAAGAAATGGAAACTACTCTCTCAGGAGATTATTTCATTCCTCAACGTAGTACTGATGATGCAGGTTTCATCTCTCTACACCAAGCTTTCCATTATGTAAGTTCTCTTGGTTTATCTTCTGCAGTGAATCTATATATCACTGACGATCTTGACGAAACTGCTAACGGCCTGAAAATTGACCGTGATGATTTGACTGAGTCAACTCCTCTTACTATTAAGCCTATTGCTGATCTTACTCCAACTGTTGAAGTTTGGGGCGGTTCTGGTGGAGATGGTATCTGGATTAATAACGCTAATTATGTAACTATCGACGGTTCTAACACCATCGACGGCGACACTCGTGACTTAACTATCACTAGTGCTGACACAACATTCTCAGCTCTTATTTATACTTACGCAACTGAGCATACAACTATTGCTAACTCTAATCTTACCTACACAGGTGGAGACATTGGAGCATCTGCAATCGTAACTAACGAGTCTGGTCCTACAGGAACAAGTGGTCTTTCTGTAATCAATAACACAATTGGTTCAGAAAATGGCGACTTCCAAAATGGTGTCGGCCTTTGGGGAACAAGTTCAGCTTACGCATATAACTCTACAGTAATGAATAACAGAATTCATGCTACTTATAGAGGCGTAACTACTTGGTATAGCCAAGGTAATGAGATCGTTGGTAATACAGTATCTATTGATAGTCCAAGAGCAGACAGATCTAGATATGCAGGTATTTATGCAGCATTAAACTTCGGTGTTACTAATATTTCAGGCAACGAAATTGTTGGCTTAAAAGTTAACCGTTCTGCTTCAGCTGGTTATGCTGCTGGTATCTTGTTTAATGCTTCGTTAGACACTGTAGTTGTTGCTAACAACGTGGTTCATGTTGACAACTTTGAAAACGTTGGCGCCGCTACTGGAAACAGTGTTTACGGTATTGCTTTTGATAACGCTGCTGGTAATTCTTACAACTCAGTATACAATAACTCAGTGCGTATTGGCACAAGTGAAGAAACTGGAACTCATGCAGCTTTCGGTTCTCACCTTAAAACTAGCACAGCTCAATTCTGGGACTTGAAGAATAACATCTTTCAAGTTGACCAAGACGCTGCTAATGCAAATGTTATTAACTGGCCTATTGACACTAACGCTAACTTAGATGCTGATTACAACAATTATGTTGCAAACGGTGCTACTGCTAATGTTGGTTTATATAATGCAACTGCCGCAGTTACTTTAGCAGAATGGCAAACAGCTTCTGAAGTTGACGATATGTCTACCGATGTAGAAGTATTTTTCGCTTCTGCTACAGATTTAAGCTTAACAGGTTCATCTGATGGTGACGAGAATCTAGCTGGTACTCCACTAGAACTAGTAACTACTGATTTCTCAGGAGCTACTAGAAGCCTCACTGCTCCTTATAAAGGTGCATTCGAAGGTTCTATCGCTCTTACAGGTCCACTACCTCCAAGCGTTGGTGAGTTTTCTCTTATCGATCCTGCTAACTTCGCAGCTTACGAACTTACTGGCGATTCAGCTACTGTTGTTGATTTCACTTGGGAAGTTGCAGAATCTGAAGGTGATGTTACTTACATGATTCATTTAGATTCACTTAATGGTGATTTTTCTAAGCCATTATTCAGTACAGAATCTGACAGCAATGGTATTAAAACTAGCTCAGCTCCTACTTTCGCCGATTTAGACGATATGTTGGCTGAATTAGGATTTGCTCAAGGTGCAACTGTGGAACTAAAATGGACCGTTACTGCAACTGTTGGCGATAGCACTCGCTTTGCTAACGAAGCAAATACCATCACTTTAGCAAGATTATTTCTTGTTGGTACAGAAGACGAAATCGAGAAACCACAATCGTTCTCTCTTTCTCAAAACTATCCAAATCCATTCAACCCTACATCAAACATCCGCTTTACTTTGCCACAAGCAAATAACGTGAGACTTGATGTATACAACATTAATGGACAGCTAGTTCAAACTCTAGTTAACACAAGAATGAACGCTGGCGAGCATACTGTACAATTTAATGCTGGTTCACTTGCAAGTGGTGTTTACATTTACCGTATCATCTCTGGCAATTTTGTTCAAAGCAAGAAAATGACACTTATCAAGTAAGTATCATAAGTACTAATTCTATTTATGTAGGAAGCCCCTTTGTGATGAAGGGGCTTTTTTTTTGTTCCTAAATTCGCCTACCCCTTCTGACGATTTCTAAAACGAGATTTTCATCCATTTTTTATTTCTTATAAGTACTAATTAAGGGTATACTCTCTCAATTAAATTATTTGGGGATGGATACAGCAACAACAGTTTCTTCGTGGTATAACACTAATTGGATTATTGACAAAAAAACCGATTTAATCTGGTTTATTGGTGGCGCCCTTGGTGGCTATATACTCATGTTTATGTACGCCGGTTTAGGCTGGGATATGGTAACTATTTGGTTCTTCTGGGTCGCTTTTATAGATAGCCCACATTTTTTTGGAACTTATAGCCGTACTTATCTAGACAAGCAAGAATTTAAACAGAGAAAGAAATTACTATTAGGAAGCTTACTCTGGTTTTTAGCCGGCCCTGCTGCAATACTTATTTCCTACTTGATGCACGAAGGTGGCTCTAGCAGCTACGAAGTGCCTTGGATACTCTTCACTTCCTTATTTGGACTTTGGGCTTACTGGCATGTAGTTCGACAGCACTACGGCTTTTTGGCGCTTTACAAGAAGAAAAACAAAGAGGTTTTGAAATGGGATTATTACTTAGATTCTTCTTTGCTGTATACAGGCCTCATGCTTCCATTTCTTGTATTTATTGTCCGATTTCCTGAAACAAACCAATTAATAGCTCCTGCTTTAGTTGGCGTAGAAAACGCACTTGGCATTTCTATGATTCAGTTAGTTTCGGTAGGTACCATTTCAATTATAGGCTTATTGGCAATTGCATTTATAGCTCGCCAGTTTTACTTGGTTAAAAATGGGAAAGAAGTAAGCTTACCAAAAGCTCTCTTTCTACTTGCGGTAATTCCGCTTCACATTTTTATATGCTACTCTGATGCAGTACTATCAGCTGGATTATTAGGTTTCGGAGCCTTTGTTACCATTTTTCACGATTTACAATATCACGCCATTGTTTGGTTCCATCACAAAAACCGATACAAAAAAAGTGAGGATCCTAGCAAGTTTGGCTGGTCCGCAAAACTCACTAAGTCGATGCCAAGATATATTATAACCGCTGTGGCTATGGGCATTATCTTTAGAGTAATTGGTTGCACATTTGAAGTTCATCCAGGCTGTATCCCCGTAATGATTACAAGCAAAGTTATGATGTTTGCCAATTTTGGGACAGATCGCTTACTCCAAGCAATGCTTCTAGGCTTTGCCCTACATCACTATTTTCTCGACCAATTTATCTGGCGAACAAGCAAAGACAAAGAACTCGCTAAAGATCTAAAATTAGATGATTAGCGAGTTTTAAAGAAACCACTAGAAAATCCGTTCCAGTTCTTGGAAGAACCCCAATCTAACGCAAGCGTCTCGCTAGTGCGTTTAGCAGATACATATTACTCAATACTTTTTCCCAGCCTAACTCTTGTACATTTTTAAAAAAGAAAACACCTATTCATTATCATAAAACCAAGGATTATTGTAAGCATCAATAGCACTTAGGGTTAGTTCTCTCTTTTTAAATTCAGGAAGCCAAATACCCCCGGCGAATACAGCTATTCCTATTACAGGACCTACTAAATTAAGTTCATCTTTGTCTAACTGAGGAGCTAATGTAGTAGCAACAATTGCAACACCAGCAACTGCTCCAAGAACCTGTAGTGTCGTCAATCCATCTCGGTCATTTAAAAACTTCATACTTACTTCATTATCTGCTAATGCTTTTTTTAGATTTGCTGGACTAGCTTTCTGTAAATCTCCCCCATTCTTTGAAAAATATTGTATTGATGAATTTGAAAATCCTCCACCTATAAATACTGATGACCCACCAGCTCCCGGGATCGAAGTTGGACCTGAAAACCCTGTGACTGGTCTGGAGTATAAATCAATATTTCCTTTTTTAATTCTTTCAGCAAAGTCATCGCCATACCCCTTATTAACTCTTAAAAAGTACCCATCGGATATTTGATATGCTCTAACATTTGATAATTTGATTTCCGTGGTGTCATTAACTATTAGGCGTCTTCCTTTGAAAAGGTTATTACTCAACTTTACTTTTCCTCGAATGATGGTACTGTCTCGTAATTCAACGAAATGAAGAAACTGACTTTTTACCGCATTACTTGTTACCAATATCAATGCAATGAACAATATAATTTTTCTCATTTGATAATAATTTTACGCTTTATCCCGATTGGAAAGGAGATTAATTTTCGGGTTAATGTACTATATATTATGATAGTTACAAATCATATGTACTAAGATAATTTCAATAAATTAC